>OBJZ01000056.1_pt1 | contig 131297 bp, 80 predicted proteins | sample 1481641 | NCBI WGS metagenome assembly OBJZ01 (sample SAMN02364493, study PRJEB22542) | human gut metagenome | isolation source: fecal sample | host: premature infant | place: USA: Chicago, IL | collected 2012-01
ACCTCACGAACCCGCAGCTGACGTTCCTGCCGAAAGCTCTCGTCGTGTCGATGCTTGCGGCGCTCGTGTGCGCCGTCGTGGGCACGCACGTGGTTCTGCGCGGCATGACGTTCATCGGCGATGCGGTCGCGCACGCGGTGTTTCCCGGTATCGCGGTCGCGTTCGTGCTGCAGGGCTCGTTCCTCGTGGGAGGCATCGTCGCGGGTGTCATCACGGCGATCCTCATCGCGGTGTTCGGGAATCACCATCGGCTTCGCAGCGATGCCGTGATAGGCGTGTTCTTCGTTGCGGCGTTCGCACTCGGCATCGTCGTGATGAGCCGCGCCCCCGGCTATGGTGGCTCCCTTTCGAGCTTCCTCTTCGGTGCGATCACCGGCATTGAGGACTCGGCGCTCGTGACCTCGGCGGTGTTCACCGCGATCGTGCTCGCCCTTCTCGTGATCCTGCACCGCGACCTCGTCGTGGTGGGCATGGATCGCGGCTACGCATCAGCGCTTGGCCTTCCCGTGATGCTCCTCGACATCGCCCTCTCGGTTCTCGTGACCCTCGCGGTCGTCATGAGCATCCACACGATCGGCAACATCCTCGTGCTCGCCCTTCTCGTGACCCCTGCGGCTTCGGCGCGCATGCTCACCGATCGGATCGTGCCGATGATGGCGTGCGCCGCAGCAATCGGCATGGGCAGCGCCCTACTCGGCGTGTACTTCTCGTGGGCCCTCGACCTCCCGACCGGTGGCACGATCGTGCTCGTCGCGACGGCGATCTTCGTTCTGTCGTGGGCGCTGAGCCCCCGCCACGGCGTACTACGCAACAAGCGCCGCGGCGAGCTCGACAGCGGAGCCGAGGGCACGGAGCTCGAGGCTGTGGTCTAGGGCCGGCGCCCTTGGCCTCGACACCCCCATCCCGCACCGGCTCCGGCCTCGCACCCGAACCGGCGCACCACGGCTTCGGCACTCCGCCCCTTCCCTCCCCTCCTCTTCCCTTCCCTTTCCCGGTCTAGGAAACTAACCCCAACGTTTGCGGCGTTATTCGCCATCTTTCCGCCGCAAATGTTGGGTTGAGTTTTAGCTACCGACGACGGCTATCCCACCGACGGCCACGGGCGGTTTTCTAGCCTGATACCCCTCGCCCCTGCGACCCCCTTTTGCCTTTTCGAGCGTCGGCCGCATCTCTTCCCTTCGAGAGTTGCCGCTTGTCCCTCTTGGGGTGGCGGCATCGCCGGCTTTCGGTCGTGGGTATGCAAATGTGGCGGGGGTTCGGGATTTCTCCCGCTCCCCCGCCACATGTGTGCGAGTCAGAGATGAAGCTTTACGGCTTCATCGCTTTGTCCTCACTTCTGCGAGTTTGACCTCCGACGCCATGCGATTGCAGCTACGCCACCGAGCACGAGAAGTGCGGCGAGGCCAGCAGTCGCGGCAATCTCGGCACCTGTGCGAGGCAACGGCAGGCTCGGCTCCGACGGCTTGCTCGGGTGAGCCGGATCCGCAGGCTTAGCCGGCTGCTCGGGCTCACCAGGCTCCGTCGGATCCTCAGGCTCACCAGGCTGCACAGGCTGACCCGGCTGCTCGGGCTCACCCGGCTCACCCGGCTCCTCAGGATTACCCGGTTCCTCAGGCTGACCAGGCTTACCCGGCTGCTCGGGCTCACCAGGCTGCTCAGGCTGACCCGGCTCCTCAGGCTGACCAGGCTTACCCGGCTCCTCGGGATTACCCGGTTCCTCAGGCTGGCCAGGCTGCTCGGGCTCACCAGGCTGCTCGGGCTCACCAGGCTGCTCAGGCTGACCCGGCTCCTCAGGGTTGCCCGGCTCCTCGGGCTCACCAGGCTGCTCAGGCTGACCCGGCTCCTCAGGATTACCCGGCTCCTCAGGATTACCCGGCTCCTCAGGATTACCCGGCTCCTCAGGCTTGCCCGGATCCGTCGGGTCCTCTGGATCGGTCGGGTCAGTCGGATCCTCAGGGTCCGGCTTGTCGCAGCTGCACTTGGTACCCACGCGCAGCTTGCGCGGCTGCGGCTCCTTGGTGACCTTCTCAGACGTTTCCGGATCGCCGACTGGCTTACCGTTTTCGAGCTTCCAGGTCTTGGTGATCTCCTTCTCGCCGAAGGCACCAGCCTGATCCTCGACAACCTTGCCGACCTCGAGGTTCGGGTCGTACTCGATGACGGTGTCGTACGGGGTTTTCTCAGTGTGCTTATCGGTGAGCTCGGTCTGGTTCTTAGCCGGACCAACCTCGACGATCTGCTTGACCGGGTCGCTGATCTTCTCGGAGGTGTCCTCCTTGGTGATCTCACCGTTTTCGGCGTTTACCTTGACGGTGTGCTTGACCTCGCCTTGCTTGCCTTCCTGGACCACCTTGGTTTCACCAGGCTGAAGGTCAGGGTTGACGCGTACTTCGACTTCGAACGGAGTCTTTTCCGTCCACTCGATGGTTGTGGAGGCGGGCGTGCCCTTCGTACCGATCTTGATGATCTTCTTGACGGGTTCGGTCACACGCTCGGTCTCGGTCTTGGTGCCCACAACCTTCGAGTTCTCGATGGTCAGGGTCGTGGTGACCTTGTCCTTACCAAGCTGGCCTTCCTGGACAGTTTCCTGCTTGCCTGCTTCCATCGTGTCGTCGAAGATCACCTCGGTCTCGAACGGCACGTCCTTGACGTACTCACTGGTGTGAGTGCCTTCGGACTTGGTGCCGACCTTGATGATGTGATCGACCGGCTTGACGCGAACTTCCTCCGTACCGTCGGTTTTGTGAACACGTTCGCCAGGCTTGCCCTGCTGGATCGTCTCGACCTTACCGGCCTCGAGCTCAGGGTCCTCTACGACCTTGACGTCGAAGGCGATCTCTTCGGTCCATTCGACGCCGTCGGCTGGCTTGGTGCCAACGCGGACGATCTTCTCGACAGGCTCTTTGACGGTCTTCACGACTGGCTGACCGTTCTCGACGGTCACCTCAACGATGCCGTTCTCGCCTTCCTGATCCACGACCTCCTGGCCGGGCTCAAGGTTCTTGTCGTAGACGATCTTGGTGGTGTACGGCAGCTCAACCTGCTTCGGCTCCACAGACGGTGCCGGGTCGTAGGTACCAACGCGGATGATCCGCTTGGTCGGCTGCTTGGTGCGCTCAGTCGTCACTTCTGGGTCGCCCGAAGGCTTGCCGTCCACGATCTTCTGAATCGAGGTCACAACCTCGGTTCCAAGCTCACCTTCCTGGTCAACAACCTGCTCGCCCTTCTTGAGGGTGTTGTCGAAAACGATCTCAGTCTCGAACGGAACAGGCTTCTCAACCTTGGTCACCACTTCGGTGTCCTCAGCTGCCGGGCCGTACTCGATGATCTCGTCGACCGGGTCCTTGGTTTGCTTCTCTTCAGGGGAGACCGTTGCCTGGTCGCCCTTGGCGGTGAAGTCAGCGGTGTAGGTCTTCTCGCCAGGGACGCCCTTCTGGACGACCTTAATCTCGCCCGGCTTCAGCTCCGGGTTCGGGCGGGTAATAACCTCGAACGGAACCTGGGCGGTCCAGGTGACCTTCGAAGATGCCTCGGACGGTTTGGTGCCGACCTTGATGACCTGGTCAACCGGCTGCTTGGTGATTTCCTCGGTGATCTGAGGGTCGCCAGGCTTGGAGTTGACGATCTCGCGTGTGATCGTCACCGTCTTCTCACCAGGAACACCTTCGGTCACGACCTCAGACTTACCGGCAGGCATGTTCGGATCGAATTCGATCTTCACGCCGAACGGAACCTCAGACTTAACCGTCTCAGAGGTTTCACCGGTGGTCTTGGTGCCGATGCGGATCTTGGCCTTCTGCGGAGCCTTGGTCTGCTCGATGTTGATGGTCGGCTCGCCGTCCGGCTTGCCGTCCTTGATCTTCTGGGTGGAGGTGATGGTCTGCTCACCTGGAACACCCTCTTGGTCGACAACCTGCGTCCCGGATTCGAGGGTGTCGTCGTAGACGTACTCGATCTCGAACGGGACCTCTTGGGTCTTCTTGGTAGTCAGTTCCTGATCTGGAATGCCAGGGCCGACTTCGATGATGCGAGTGACTGGTTCCTTAGTGATTTCTTCTTCAGCAACCTGAGCCTCGGAACCCTTAGCGGTGAACTTAGCGGTGTAGGTCTTCTCGCCGTTCTCACCTTCCTGAACAACCCGGGTTTCACCAGGCTTCAGGTCCGGGTTCTCGCGAACCTCGGTCGGGTACGGGATCGGAACCTTCCACGTGACTTCCTTGGCGCTCTCGGCAGGCTTGGTGCCGATGACGACGACCTCGTTCTTCGGCTCCTTGGTGCGTTCCCAGGTGCCGTCCTTGTTCTGCTTTTCCGAGCCCGGCTCGCCCTTGGTCTCGACCTTGTACTCGCCGGCGGGGATGGTGTCGTCGTACTTGTATTCGACCTTGAACGGCACCTCGCGGGTCGGGACGTCAATAACGTTCACCACAGCGTAAGCGGTATCCGTGGAGCCGTCCTCGTAGGTCACAGTAACCGGAATCTTGACCTGGTCGCCCGGCTTCGCATCCGCAGGTGCGGTTGCGGTCACCTGACCGTTGTCGTCAATGGTGGCCTTCCAACCTGCCGGGAGATCACCCAGCTTGTAAGGGTTTTCCTTGGCGACATTGATGTTGTCCGGTTTGTTGAGCTCCACCGGCAGCGTGGCGGACTCGCCCGGGTACACCGTCTGCACTGGGTAGAAGGGCTCCGCTTCCCAGTTGTTAGACAGCTTCACCACGGTGGTGACCGGAACCACCGGAGTCGACCCATCCGGGGCCTCGACGGTTACGGTGACAGTCTTCTTGTCGCCCGGCTTGGCATCTGCCGGCGGGGTGGAGGTGACGACACCGGTGTTCGGGTCGACCTTGTACTTCCAGCCGTCAACTTCCTGCTCGGTGATCGGCTGGTCGTTCTCGTCCTTACCGAACGAGAACTTCGAACCCTTCGGTGCGTCCTGGACGTGGTGCTCCACGGCCTGGTTCGGGCCGGTGGACTGCACGTCGTACACCGGAGCGACGTCGCTCTTCAGGACGACGACGGTGCCCTTGACCTCTTGCGGCTTGTCAGCGTTGTCGTAGTAGGCCAGAACCGGGACGTTCAGGATGTAGCCCTCAGGCGCGGTCCGCGGAATCGTCGTGGTGATCTCACCAGTGTTCTCATCAATCTTGACGGTCCACGTACCGCTGTCATCGGTGACCGTCATCTGGGTCTTACCGTCCGGGAAGGTGTAACGCTTCGGAGCCTCGTCGGTCGTATTACCGCTCAAGCCACGCTCCGGGAGCTCTGGCTTGAGCGAGACCTTCGCAGTCGGCTTATTGGTGACCGTGTCGTAGGTCGGGATCTTGATATCGACGATCGCCTGGAACTGAGTCTCGATCTCGTCCGTGGTCTGGTCAGGGTAGGTTGCCTTGACCTTCGGCGTGATGATCGTGCCCGGTGCAACGGTGTCATCCGCCTTAGCAGTGACCTTGCCGGTCTCATCAACGGTCACGGTCCAGCCCTCAGGCACAGTGGATTCGTCGATCTCGAACTTCGCCGGGTGAACCGGCTTATAGCCCTTCATGATGGACTTGGTGCCCACCTGGGCGGTGAGGTCGTCACCGATGTGGCCCTTCGTCAGGCTCGGACGCACGAGGTCGGTGACCTGGGTGTTGTTCGGGTCAACAACCACGAGGAGTTCAAGCTTGTCAGTGGAGCCGTTCGAGTACTCCACCGTAATCACAGGGCGCGCGAAGGTGCCTGGACGCGGGTTCTCTGGAGCGGTGACGGTGACGTTGTAGTCCTCGTCCATCTCGACGGTCCAGCCCTCGTAGACGTACTTCTCGTCCAGGGTGACCTTGGCTTCGAAACCGCCGTCGCCCTTCTTCTTCGCCAGGTCCTTGATCAGATCAGGAGTCTGGGTGAAGGTGACCTTCTGCGGTTCGGTAGCAATCGGACCGGTAGCGCTATCGACGCCGGAGATGATCGTGGCGTCGGTCTTGTCGTACTTCGGGGAGTGGTACTCGGTGTCGTCCAGGGAGAACGCCTTGGAGTCGATGACGTTCGCCTTGTTGTAGCGCGTCAGTGAGTTGGAGCTGTCGAAGACATGAGGGGTGCCAAACTCATTGTTGTTCTCACCAGCAGCCTTGAGCTCGTCTACGCTGCGCGGCTTTGCCAGAACGGAGAAGTTCACGTTCTTATCAGTCGCCAGGTCGGTACCGCGGTACTCGGGCCAGGTGAAGTAGATGTCGCCGGTGGTTTCGTCGATGCGCAGGTTTTTGGTGCCGCCGGAGGCCGCTGGGTCGGTGGTGCCGATGAACTGGCCGTTACCGTCGTAGGCTTCCACGACCATACGGGACATGGAGTCATCCGTGCCCTGACCGGTCACAGCCGGGATGTTGATCTTACCGACCTTAGTTTCTGCACCTGCAACGATGACGTGCTTCTCAAAGTTCTCCCACGACACCGTGATCGGGTTACATTCGATGTTCTCACTCGGCCACGGGTTCACGACGGCCGTAAAGGATGCGGACTCTCCCCGGGTGGCCCTAGCCGTTGGGTTGGGATTTTCCTGCTTGTAGTCGCCCTGCCAGGCATAACGTACCGGTTTCGCGGCAGTGGCTTCAGCGAACTGCTTGACTTTCGCATCGGTCAGTTCCGCGTTGAGGTTCAGGTTTCGCTGTTGCCTAGAGCCATCAATCACGAGGACTTCGTCGGCCTTGTGTGTGACTACCTTGCCGCCAAAGGTCTGACCGGCATCCGTGGCAGGAATTTGAGCCGTGTCGAGGTAGTTGCCCATCAAGCCTGAATTGGTAAAACTCCAATCAGCGAACGTGCGATCCTTTGAGTTATCAAAGGCGACTCTCAAGCCCCAGGCTTTCTTGTTGGGGCTGCTCGCGCTCGGCTCAGAGGTGTACCAGCTGAAACCAGCTTGGCTACCCTCCGGAGTGCTTTCCGAGACAACACACGAACCAGCCGGCAGGTCGGAGGCCTTCTGGGCGTCCTTCTCCACCGCGCCGGACTTGTCGCGGATGCCACCAGTGAAGCTTTCAGCTGCGGAAGCTTCGGAAACGAAGGGGCTGTGCGGAACCACTCCGAGAGTGCCCGCAGCGAGAGCGAGCGCGGTGAGCGCCGAGAGGCCCAAGCGCGGTAAGCGCTTACGCCCCCATGTTTCGTGGGAAGAAATCATGCCTTTGTCCTTAGGTCAGGGATTTCACTGAATACCGATTGGACGAGAGCGGAGAACTGGAGTCTCTTCTCGTATGCCACCGCCCAAGTCAGGGACGACGAAAGCGGACAGTAATACTCAACGGTACTTCCGTACCTTAGCGCGTCTAGCACGTGCGCGCTAGAGGCACGTCAAGTGTTGGGTGCACTTCAAATCGATCGTTATGAAACTGTGACCTCGACGTTTACTGAGTGCAGCCAGGTGAGGTACTAACGCAACTCGTTCTCACACCCACGGTTGCGACTCGGGCTGCAAACGTCCACCGCAAATAGGGCTCGCCCTACGCAGTAAAGCCGCGGATGCTCCTCGACTCGCGCGTGAGCGGGTGGTTGCTCTCGCCCGCGGCGAACTGGGTGAGATAGCGGCGCAGGTCCGCTCCGGCACTGTCGATCTCCTCCCACGTCGCCCCTTCGAAGGGGAGCGCGCTGCGCCATGAATCCTCGCGCGAAAAGAGGAGCGCGATGTCCATGACGTGCGGAGAACCGAATGGATTTCCGGGAACGCTCCACGGCACAACGGCGCGGTGCGAGATGCCACCCGCTGCCGCCCACTCATGCGCGAGAAAATCGATGCCTTTCGTGAACACCGCTCGGCTCGAGTACTCAACGAACGCCCAGTAGGCACGCTCCCCCACGCGCGGCAACCCGCGCAAGAATCGCGCAAACGGCATTGAATGCGCGAAAAAGCTCGCCTCGGTTCCCACGGAGCTGATAAGCAACGGAATTTTCGGCGCAATCGCGTGCCATGCCGCAACGACCTCGCTCTCGGGCGGGAGCGGATCGTGGCCGTACTGCACGCCGAACGGCATCGAGCCGGCGAAGCCAAACCGCGAAGAGGCCGCCTCGATCGCCTTCTGCGCGGCGAGAAGCTCCTCGATCGGCGACTCCTTTTCCACTCGCTGCTCGAGCACTTTCGCGCCAAGGGCGTTCATGCGGCTTCGCCCCTCGCGGATCCCGAGCGGCGGGCTCAGCGCGATCGCGCGGTCGAAGAGCAACTCCTCACTGCCACCCTTAAGAACTGCGTGCCCCATCGCAGCGGCGTGATGGAGGATGGCGTCGGCCCCCGCCGACTCCCCAAGAGCGGTCACTCGCGCGGGATCCCCACCAAACGCGGCAATGTTGCGCCGCACCCAGCGAAACGCCTCCGCCTGATCAAGCAAGCCGAGGTTCGCGGGGCCGAGCGCGGAGCCGAGGAAGCCGAGCACCCCGAGGCGATACGAAACGGTCACGACGATCACGCGGCGCTCAACTATCCAGCGCGCGGGATCGGTGAACGACGAATCTCCCGCACCCGCGACATACGAGCCTCCATGGATCCACACGATCACGGGAAGCTTCTCCCCCTCGCGGATGTCACCGGGGAGGGTAATCGAGAGGTTTTGGCAGTCTTCGCTGACAGGAAGCTCGCGAAGTTCGGGCCCGAAAAGCGGCGGCTCTTCCGCAGGGTTTTGCGGGGCCGAAGGGCTCCATTCGCGCGCCTCGAACTCTCCGAGATCCCGCATGGGAACTGGTTTCTCGAAACGTCCCGCGCGCGCATAGGGGATGCCCGTCGCGCGGATCACTTCGCCGTCGCGGCAGCCAATAACCCTGCCTACGGGCGCGTCAAACGCGACCTCGCGGCCTCGTGAAAATCGCTCAGCAGTCACGACACCATCGTACGGACACCTCGCGCGGCATCCTCAACACTTACCCGGAATGCTCAGCCCGTAATACCGAACCTCTCGAGCAGCTTCTTTGCCTCAGCGCCACCCGCGTTCTGCAGGGCGAGCAGCTCGGCGTAGATACCGCCGGAAGCGGCAAGCTCGGCGGGCGTGCCGATCTCGTCGATGCGCCCATCGCGCAGCGTGATGATGCGGTCCACGCCCGCGATCGTCGAGAGGCGGTGGGCGATGATGATCGACGTGCGGTTCTCCATGAGCGCATCGAGGCCCGCCTGGACCTGCCGCTCGGCTTTCGTATCGAGCGCGGACGTCGCCTCGTCGAGCACGAGGATCGGAGCGTCCTTGAGCATCGCGCGCGCAACCGCGATGCGCTGGCGCTGCCCGCCCGAGAGTTTGAGGCCGCGCTCCCCAATCAGGGTGTCGTAGCCGTCGTTGAACCGCTCGATGAACTGGCTCGCGTTCGCGCGGCGAGCCGCTTCGCGCACCTCTTCGTCGGTCGCGTTGGGGCGGCCGTAGGCGATGTTTTCGCGGATCGTGCCGCTAAACAGCGCCGCGTCTTGGAACACGACGCCCACGCGTGAGCGCACCACGTCGATCGGCAGATCGTTCACGTTGTGGCCGCGAAGACGCACCTCTCCCGTGCGCGTGCGGTACAGGCCGAGGATCAGGTTCACGATCGTGGATTTGCCGCCGCCGGACTCGCCGACGAGCGCGACCTTCTCCCCCGAGTCCACGTGGAAGCTCATGTCGTGCAGGACGTCGTGGTTTTCTTCGTAGGCGAAGTTCACGTGGTCGAAAACGATGCGCGGGGCACCCTCCACCGCCTCCGGGAACGATCGTCCGTCGGCAAGCGTCGGCCATACCTCGACCTTCGTGTCCATGACCGCGAAATAGTCTTTCGACCCGGCAACCGCGCGCTGCGACGTGTCCACGACCCAGCTCATGTTCTCGATCGGGTTGCGCACGAGGTTCATGAGCTGGATGAGGATGACCATGTCACCGACCGAGAAATCGCCCTGAACCGTGCGGATGAAGATGATGAGGTACAGCACCGCGAACGCGAGATTAAGGGCCGCGAGACGGTAGACATCCATCTTGTGCCAGTGGACCGACTGCTCCTTTGTGATCGCGTCGGTGCTGTTGAAGCGCTTCGTGAACGAGGCAAGTTCGCTCTTTTCTCGCACGAAGCTCTTGACGACGCGGATCTGGCCCACGACCTCCGCAAAGCGGCCCGAGGCAATGTCGATCTGCTCGTTCTTCTCGCCTTCGAGTCGCTGCCACTTGACGCTCGTGAGGGAGGTCAGCCACAGGTACAGCGGGAACATGATGAACAGGATGAGGGCGAGCGGCCACCAGTACCACGCGCTGATCGCGAGCACGGCGATCGCGGTGATGATCATCGAGATGAAGGCGTTTGAGGCGATCTTCGCGAACGTTCCAATTTCCGCGATTGAGCGGTTCAGGCGCGAAACAATCGTTCCCGTGAGTTCTTCGTCGTACCAGCGCTGCGGGAGGTTGAGCAGCTTGTCGTAGTAGCGAACGGAGAGCATCGCACGGAGGCGGTTGCCCATGACGTCACCGAAGTACCCGCCGATGTTCTGAATGAGAGCACTCGCCATGAACGCGACGAAAATCCACACGGCCGTCATGATGATGTCGTGCAGGGCTTCGTCGCGAGTGAGCGTCCCCGCCACGGCCGCGGTCGCGGTGTCGGTTGCCGAGCCGATGAGGAACGGAATGATGAGGGTCATCGCGGTCGTCAGGAGCGCCGACACGACGATCACAAGGTAGAGCGGCCACAGCTCGCTCGTAAACCGGAAAATTCTCGAAAGTGCCTTCACCCTTCCAGGGTAGGCGAGGTCCGACGGTTGCCGAGCGCACGTCGTTTCCGCAGTGTGAGGAACTGCTCCCACTTTCAATAATGGAGTGGGGCGCCGGCTCGCGATAACTGCGACGCCGGCGCCCCTGAGCTCTCGATCGGGAGCTCTTTGGTTACTTCATGCTCGCCTTACGCGAGCGTGCAAGAAGCACGCTGCCAAGGCCGAGGAACATGAGGCTTGCGATCGCTCCGCCGAGCTCGACGCCCGTGCGTGGGAGGGGCGCATGGCCGCTCGCCGCTGGAGCGGTAGCTCGCGCGGGGCGTGATGCCGTACCGGAATCGGCGCTTGCCATCCCGGGATCCTCCTTCGCGGGTGGCTCCGCCTGGCCGGCTGGCCCTTCAGCGGCACCGTCCTCATCGGTACCTGCCACTTCATCGGGGCCCTCGGCTCCTGCCGCCGGGTCCTCATCGGTACCCGCCGCTTCATCGGAGTCCTCGGCTCCTCCCGCCGGATCTGCCTCGCTGGGGGCGGGCTCGGCCGGGGCCACGCCGGAGTCCGACGGTTCCTCCTCAGGGGCCGGCTTCGCCGGAGCACTCGCACCCTCGACCGTGATGCACTGAGAGTGGCTGCGCCCGTTGACCGTCACGACGAGTTCGGCTTCGCCGGGGCGGATTGCGGTGACCTCGCCGGTCAGGGGGTTCACGCGGATCACGGCGCTGTCGTCGGCAACCTCGGCCGCCTCGGAACCGTCGTCCACGAGAACTCCCCTACCCGAGTACTGAGCGGTGACGGGCCACGCAACGGGAACCGTGCGGCCATCCTGCGTGAACACGGCGCTGAAGTCGGCACTCTCGCCCTCGGCGAGGACCTTGGGGAGCGTGAGCGTGAGGTCATCGACCCACGGCTTGGTTTCGGCCGCGAGCCACGCGACGCGATCCGCGGTCGTCGGGTTCGAGCCGACCTTGCCTGCGCCCGGGTTGATGCCAAGCATCGTCCACCCGGTGAAGCCGCCCGTCTCGGGCGTGCCTGCGGGGTTCTTGCCCGAGTTTCCGTTGACGAGGTAGGTGACGCCTTCGACTGCCGAGCCGTGGAACACGCCTACGTGGCCGTTGACGACCGCGGCTGACTTCCCGGAACGGTCGCGGAATTCGCCGAGCACACGCTCGAGTTCGCGCGCCTCGCGCTGATCGGCGAGCTGGCTCGACTTCGAGGGAAGCGGATCGCTCGGCGGGTGGTGGAAGAAGACGACGATGCCCGTGAGAGCATCCGACTGCTCGACCTCCGCGAGGGCCTCCTCGAGCTTCTCGATCTGGTCGATGCCGCCCGAGCGGAGCGAGCCGCCCGCAGTGTTGAGCGTAAGGAGCTTCGTGCGGCCGAGGTTGCGATCCAGCTGCGTCGCGCCGAAGGCCTTCTCAAAGTTTTCGATCTTGCCGCCCATGATTTCGTGGTTGCCCGGAACATACATGTACGGGATCGACGGGTCCCACTCCTCCTCGAGGATCGTCTTTGCGAGGTCGAAGTCCTCGGGAGTCGCCTCGTCAACGAAGTCGCCGTTGATCACGAGGAGATCGGGCTTTGCCGCCTTGATCTCACGGAGGGTACGGCGCGCGCCCTCGACCGAGGGGGACTTCGGATCGCGCGCCACGAACTGCGCATCGCTCATAACGGCCACGCGCTGCGGGCGATCCGCCACCGAACCGACCGTGAGCAACGCCGGGTCGTGGATGGCCTTCCCGGCCTCAGCTTCGACCGCCGTTGTCGTCGTGGCGGTCAGGTTCGCGATCGTCACGTCGCCCTTGTACTTAGCACCGGGGCGGGTCTCCATGAGGCGCACGGCGTTGACCGTAAGCGGCTGCGCGAGGCCCTCCGGCACGTTGAAAACGACCTTCGACCAGCCATCGAAAGTGATGTTGTCGCCATTGATGTTCGTCTTCGTACCCTTCGCATCGATGACCTCGAGGCGTGGCCACACGCCATTGCTATCGCCCTTGACATCCGCGCTGAACGAGATGGCATTGCCCTCGAGCGTCACGGGTTCGTTCGCGATGAGGTAGTAGCCGCGGGTCGCGGTTTCCCGCGTGAAATCGAACTGCATGCGGACTGCGGGATCCTCGCCGTTCTCGCCCTTCGCGGGTTCGAGCGAGCCTGCGGCGCGTGCGTTGCCGTCCTTGAAGGCACCGAGATCGGTGAAGTCAAAGACCTGCTCTTCCTTGGTCCCGTAACTCACGGGGATCGTCGTCTCAACCTCTCCCACGCTGAACGTCACGGTGCCGGCTTCGGCATCGCCGGTTCCGGCGATCGTCCACGTGCCGAGTCCGTCATCGGTCACGGTGAAGCCCTTGCTCGCCTCGACCTTGACGTCCTGGGTTTCGATGCGGGCGCGGTGACCGTCGGAATCGATACCCGTGAGGGTGACGTTGCGGGTCGAATCGGGATCCGGGAGGCTCAGGGTGCGGGCGCTCGGGCGGATCGCGAGGAGGTCGCCGAGGACGCGCATCGTGACCGAATCCATGTGCACGCCGGTCTCGTAGGTGATGGTCGCCTCGCCCGGCTCAACACCTTCAACGATCGCCGTGCCCTGGTCGATCTTCTCGACGGTCGCCGCACCTTCAGCGGTGTACTCACCGTCAACGGCAAGCGGGGCGAGGTTCTTGCCCAGGCCTTCGCCTTCAAGCGTGCGGTGAAGGCCCGGGAACACAGCATTCTCGTTCTCGAGCACAACCGAGAGCTGAGCATCCGAGATCTCATCCTTCGGGGCGCTCGAGTAGAACACGAGAGCGTCGCTCACCGAGCGCACGTCACCGTCGGAAGGCGTATTCCACACCGCGGGACCGTCATCGCCCGCGGCGCGCGCGATCATCGCGGAGGAGCCGCCACCGTCGAGGTTCACGGCGTTGTACGCGCCGAGGTCCTTGAAGAGCTGGCCGAGCTCAGGGAGGGTCATGCCGTGGGAGTTGGCACTGCGGCCATCGAGCACGATCGCGTACACCTTCGAGCCGTCCTTGCTCACGCCGATCGCGGTGCGTGGGTGGCTCGTCTTCACGAGCGAATCATCGTTCATGGCCATGACCTCACCGTTCGTAAGGATCTGATCGCTGCCCTGAACGCCCATGTCGACGTCTTGGTCGGGGCCGATCGCGACGTCGACCTTGTCGCCAACCTTGAGCGCCGCGACCTTGTCGGCACCCTCTTCGCGGCCAAGGAGGAGTTGCGCGCCCTCGGGGATCTCCTGCTCCCCCACACCCTTCTCGACGATGCCGCTCGCCTTGACGACCTTGCCGTCCTGGACGAGGGCGTAAGCGGCGTGAGCGCTCACCTTGTCGGGTCCGCCGATGGGACGATCGAGAGTGTAAGAGCCCCAACGGGAGTTATATACGCCAACCTTGCCCTCGGGGAGGCTCGGGTCATTAAGGGTTGCAAGGTCAATCGCGGAGCCATCGCCGAGCGTGGCCTTGCCCGAGGTCGTAAGGGCCTGCACGACGGCCTTGCCACCCACGATCGTGAAGGCGGGGCGGTGACTATCCGAACCCACGACCGACTCCCCGTTCGAGACCGAGCTGTACACGGGCGCGTCGCTGAAGTTGATGTCGAAGAACGCCGAGTTGATCGCGGCAACCGCCTGATCGCCACGCTCGCCCGAGGTCATGAGTTCGCCGAGCGGAGAGCGGCTTGCGACCTTGCCGTTGTCAACAACGTCCATCGAGAGGGTCTGCTCGGTGAGATCGGCCGTCAGGACACTGCCCTCGTTCCAGCCCGCGCTCTCGAGCCGCGAGAAGGTCGTGAGGTCGAGGCCCGGCGCGACGCGGCGCGTCTGCGAATCCGCAAACACGCCACCCTTTGCAACGTCATCTTCGCTTGGCGCGGCCTGGGCCGTGGCCGGCGCGAGAACGGAGGGGGAATCGGCGGGGAGGGCAAAGCTACCGGGAACGGCGATGGCGAGGGCCGCGGCAATGGCGAGGGCGCGAAGGCCACCGCGCGTGCGGCGAGAGCGCGAAGCGCCGGCAGTGGCAGCCTCGCCCGGGGCGGGGATACGGGGCATGATCTCTATCCTGAACTCGAGAAACAGTGTCAAGCTCAGGCTAGAAATCGAGTCCTAACGGCGTCTTGCCAAGCGGTGAATTTCAGGCTGCGCCAGCGGCAACACCGGAGTTCACGGATCGTTCACCGTGGCTCTGCCAGCGCAGCTTCAACGATGAGAATGGTGGCTATTTCTCGCGCTTCAGGGGAACTGGTGCGAATTCGCGGCGAGACATCTATATTCCAGCCCAACCCAACAACCTACCCCCACGAGGGTTTCGCAATCGGCACGACCAAGAACGGCGCGGGCGCACTCAGCAAGCATCGAAGGCGAGGATTGCGAAGCAAGCGGCGACGCAATGAATCGTCACTACGGGCTGGTCAAACACTCGTACTGGGCCCGTCAGAATCGGCACCATGGAATCATTTGGTCTCGTCTTAGAGACCCCAACATTTAGATAAGCAGCACTGCGGCCATTCCAATGATGCCTCTAACCAAACTGAAGGGAGTTCACCTGCGCTCCTCTAGACCCAATTTAAGCAGCGGTTCCAGCGAATACCCCTCAAGATACAGGACTCGTTTCGAATCGAAGTGGCTCCAAAATAGCGCAGAGTACACTAGAGGGTATTTAGCCTTATCGTCGGCATAACGCCGCGCAATTTCGCTGCCGTCGCGCCCCGTAAACCATTTTCCGATCCGCCCTCTATGCGCTTCCGCTTCAGAGGATGACCAGTAACCCTCGGGATTGACGTATAGAGCAGCACCTTCGCGCATATTTTTGAGAATGCATTTCCGGCTCAACTCATCGGCCTTCAGATAGTACAGATGACCATCCAAGCCCTTTAAAAGCGTGCCGAGATTATCCTCACAAATTTCCAAGAAATCCATCGTCGAATATTTGGCGAGTCCCGCTTCAGTTCGTGCACCATTTGGCAACGTTTGTGACACAGCCACCTCCTTCAAAAGCTACTATATGCGGTAGCAGTTTCACATTGGCCCATCTTTCCTGTTTCCACCATAAACTGCGTCGTCTATTTTCCGGTTCCACAGCACGTATCTACGCACCCTCCCCGGCGCGTCTACAGCTTCCTTCTTGGTGGTTTTGTCGCCTTCTTGAATGCGCGCCACCTCTGGTGGCGTCACGTCAGATTACGGCCTGATCTGTGGTCGTGCTTGTCCACAGACCTGCCTTTTACGCTGGAACTGTTGGGCTTGCCTGAACCTGCTGCGCCTCTCTTAGTCGACATACCTGAACTACGCTGTCCCGATCCCGTTGCAGATGCGCGACCGTCCATCCCTATCGTACTTCGAGTACCTCACGTTGCATCGCTCCGGCACACTACCGTGCTTGTAGATCCGCAGCGATCTGTTAGGTCGAATATTGAAACAACGTCCGTGGGGTAGTTGTATGCCGTGGAGCTTCCGCCGGGGACGGGGTCTGTGGAGGTAAAGGTCCCTGTCGCCTGGTTGTAGAGGCGCACGCCCATGAGGGTGAGACCCGCGGTAGCATCACTCGTCGCGCGTCCTTTCGCACCAAGCCACCCACACCCAACCGGACCTGAAACCGTACGCGCCTCGGAGGCTTCCACGGGCTCGTCATACTCCTTCCATCCAGCCCAACAAATGATCGTCTCCGCAGGAGTATCCGTGGCAAAAGCTCGGCATCACCATCAAAAAAGCAACGCCGGCAGACAGTAGAGTAGGCGAGCAGAACAACCTCGCCGTGGCGTTGGGCGACCTACACAGCTAACACCCACACCCGGCAGAGGCAACCAACCAAGCTCGCGCCCAGCAAGCATCGGCCCGCCAGGCCGAGAATGCGAGGGCTGCGACGTGATCCGCTGCAGCCGAGACTCGAATTGCTTACTTTGCCGCATCTAGATTGCCTAAATCCATATTTTGGATACTGAAGTGGAATTTACTACCGAGACCCTGTTTCAGTTTTGACGTGATAAACGGATCCACCATGCCGCAAGTGACACTACCCTAACGCTTCCACGATTCTCTGCGCTGCGCGACTTACAGCATTAGCATCTAGCGGGTCACGGCTAGCATCATATATTACCTGTTCTACCTGCTCACTACTGATACCCTCTTGAACGTTATTGCAAGAGTATCTGTAAATAGCATTCGCCTCGGTAGAGTAGACAGACGACGAACTTTGCAGAATAAATTCGGGGAGGTCTGCTGGATTTTCTTCGGTCAAAATTTGCATTATTATCTTTCGCACCTTACGGAAGGTTAATCTATTGCTCTCAGCCCACATAAGTGCTCCTAATTCTTACTCAGCCACCAGGACATTAGCGGGAGCCTACCCCTCATCGACATTCCAGCACCCCGTACCCCGATGGGATGCGCTCCCCAGCGACTATTGGCACCGGCCACACAATCGCACTTTTATGCGCCGCACATCTCAAAGTCTGGTCCACCCGAGCAGAAGTAGCTCAAACACTATTGCCGCGACCAGAGAGATCACCGTCAGGACTATCGAACGAGTGCACACTGATGTCACAAGCGATGTACCTAAAGCGACACTCAGGCTCTTCACAAGGGCTAACCATATACCACCTTGTGAAAATTTCTTGTCCTCTTTCAAAAGGAACTCGTACCCGGTATACGCCAACAAAATACTGGCCACTACCGTTACCGCGATTGAGACGGGTGTTAACCCGTCGGGAAGTGTGCGAAGAGTCACATAAGTAGCAGAATCTATCAAAATAAGGAATCCATGAAATTTACTGCCTTCTCCGGACTCTTCTGTGGGCTCCAAGTCTTCGTCTTTTGGCTCACTAGCCATTTTGCCTGACACCTCCGTGCGCCTACTATTCATGGCTAACCGGGAAGCCTTCCAGAGATCCTTCCCGTTGAGCTTGTGTGCAGAGCCTTTAAGTAAACCCATGAAGTCCTCCAATAGAGGATGGAATATTTCGCCCTATACTGAAGAAATGAGTATCCGCGGTACCAGTACTTCATGACACCACCTTTTCCGCACTCTTTATACTCGGTCCATATCCAGAAACTCTTCTTTTGTAGTTGGTCGATGCCAATCCCCGAGGGTGCAACCCGTTGTGCCCATTTTGGCAACTTCTTCCATAATCCAGTTTTTTGAAGTATTTTTTTGGGACCTAAAGTCTGCCCGAAGATGAGCGCAGAGAGCCATATTTCTTTTGCATTGTGCCATTTTCCAGTGGTTTGCCGGCGCGTTTTGGATACCTGTGGCCGCGAGTTTCCCTTTTTTCGTTTACAGGCTTCCTTTCCTGACTGGTCGCACATATTGATGGGGTCGGTGGGATAGTTGTATGCCGTGGAGTTGCCGCCGGGGACGGGGTCTGTGGAGGTAAAGGTCCCTGTCGCCTGGTTGTAGAGGCGCACGCCCATGAGGGTGAGACCCGCGGTAGCATCACTCGCCGCGCGTCCTTTCGCACCAAGCCACCCACACCCAACCGGGCCCGCAACCGTACTCGCCTGGCCGGAATCCGCGAGCTCGCCGTACTCCTCGTACCCAGCCCAACCAGCGATCGTCTCCGCAGGGGTGCCCGTGACCGCGGTCGCGGAAATGGGAACGGTCGTGGCAATATCGCCATAAGTACTCGACAAAGCCAATTCTGCCGCACCGTCGGTCTTGATATAGGCTCCGATATCCCCACTAATCGACCCCGCAAACCGGGTCGTCTCCACAAGCCCGTTCGGCTGTGTCACATCCACCCAAGCCGGGTTGTCACTATCATCGGCGTAATGTCGCGTCGTCGTAGTTGTCCCCGCCGGTGTAACCGTGGTTTGGCGCCCAAACACGTCATACACATACCCGCCCGACGGACGATCAGCAGTGTCATAGATAAGTGTTTGTGTCTTCCCCGTCGTGGCGGTCCCGGCCAGCGGGCCGTCCGCGTGGATTCTTTCACTCAGCCCAGCACGAGCACCCTTCGCAGTGAACGTGTACTCACGCACCACATACGGCGACACTGTCGCATCCCCCACCGGCAGGCCAGTCAGATCCTCAACCTTCGCGAGATCACCTGCCTTGTCGTAGGTGTAACGATGATCGAAATCAAGCGGGCTCGCATCAAGCACCTCCGTCACATCCACATCCGGCGCCAGCCCCGCCGTCGTCGCTATCGCAGACGCACACAACGATAGATCCATGACCCCGCTCGCTACAGGAGCTCCGAAACTTTCAACAGCACCCACCCAACAACTTCAAAGAAAACTGTCCCATATAAAAGCTTTCTGTCAAGAGAAGTCTTGTCGCTAGCTCGGTCGACCCAATGCGCTTTACAATGTACGAATTTGGCGAACAACCCAAGCTCCTTGGGGGCATTGAACATGTCGACAACAGTATCAGCAACAAATAGTGCGAGCGAGATACAAACCGTGACGAGCGTCAAGAATTCAACACATTCACCCAATTTAGCGGGTCACTCTCCACAGCGCGAACGACTGGAGTCTAACAATACCCGCAGTCTTAAATGCCCCCCGGTGCGCATACCCTCTGCGGTATCTGCTTCCTACTCTTCCCAAGCGGGCTCTCGCTGTAGTACCGAAACTACAAGTCCTTCGTGCGCGACTGGTCCTAGGCCGACATGAGCGGCTCAGACGGTGCCGTGCGGTAATTCTCGACCGCGCCTTTCCCACTAACGATTTGCCCCCTCCGCTTCTAACTTGGCGACTCCCAACCAACGCACTCGCGCTAAATATCTATCATAAAGAACATTTCTTACCGCACACGCCACTACGAAATTTCCACCTTTTTCAACGCTTCCGCTAATCTCAAAATGCAGTTCGCTTTAAGGCAAACTCGCCGCTCTACCTGCATGAAAGGCTACAACACCCGTGTAACAACTTTTGATATTAACAGAAAGACTAGAGTCGCACAATAGAGGTGGGAAATAATGCATCTACTTCCGGAATCTCCACATATCTGCCATCCAAGAAATCCAGAATAAGAAAGTTGTATGATGGGAAGAACCTGCGCTTGCGCTGACCAATGAGGTACTCGCCTTTGGTGCACATTTCTGCAATCGCGAGAATGTCCTCCACTACCTCAATAAACATCTCCTCGCTCCAAGGCGACGGCACCGGATAAACAAGACCAAACTCAAGAAACGAGAGCCGGAAAAGGTTTTCGTTGTACCTCACCGAGAATTGCGGTCCATATTCGTTGTCCACGTTCCAGACAACGAACTCGCCGTTTACTGACGCATTAACTCCGAGCGACGAACTTAAGCGCTTCGTAGCAGGCTCAATGATTGAGCGCACCAGGTCCGACAATCCACTTAGCCCTTCTTTCGAAAATTCCACGTCTCCACTTCCTTGCCTGTACGATGGTTTCGCCAACCGCCCCATTTGCGTTCAAAGTGGAAAGAGCCACGGTTGCGCAATTTCTTCTTTGCGGAGGTTGAGAGACGCTTGTAGTGCTTTAACGACGGTCCACCCGATATACGCCACGGCGCACCCTTGGAGGTGCGACCAACTCTCAACAGATTATTCCCATTCCGCACAAACTTTGTGAAAGAGAAAAAGCCAAGAGCCCCGCCTCCTACTACGGAACTAGCCAATCCCCATTTTGAAAATGACTTTCGTCCATAGTGCTTCGACAGATATCCAGCGCCGGCAGCCACTCCTCCGACGATAGCGCCGCAAACAACACTAACTCCGCATGCAAACATACCCCCGATCGCGAGTACGGTTGCGCCACCCCCTACTACTTTCCTCCAATTGCGCTTCCACCAGCCTTTTTTGCCGTCGAGGTCGTGCTGGTTGATGGGGTCTGTGGGGTAGTTGTATGTCGTGGAGTTGCCGCCGGGGACGGGGTCTGTGGAGGTGAAGTTTCCTGTCGCCTGGTTATACAAGCGTACGCCCATGAGGGTGAGACCGGCGGTGGCGTCGGTTGTTGAGCGTTCTTTCGCGCCTAGCCACCCATACCCAATCGGACCCCCAACCGTGCCTGCTTGCGTGGGGTCAATGGCCTCGCCGTATTCCTTGTACCCAGCCCAACCAGCGATCGCCTCCGCAGGAGTATCCGCGGTCGCGGTCGCGGAGATTGGCACAGTGGTGACGATGTCACCGTGAATATTCGGCAACGTCAACTCCGCGACACCGTCGGTCTTGATGGTCGCGCCGAGATCCCCACTAATCGACCCCGTAAACCGGGTCGTCTCCACGGCACCGTTCGGCTCCTTCACGTCCACCCATGCCGGATTGTCACTATCATCGGCGTAATGCCGCGTCGTCGTAGTTGACCCCGCCGGTGTAACCGTGGTTTGGACGAGCCTGCGAGCAGAGACATCGAGCGTGAACGTTGTGGTGGTGTCGCCTTGGGTGATCTTTTGCGGCAAATCACTATCGAAATACGCGAGGCTAATATTCCCCTCACTGGGGTTCGGAGCATGTGCTGCCGGGAGCGTGGTCTGGCGGCCGAAAAGGTCATACACATACCCGCCCGTCGGGCGATCAGCAGTGTCATAGGTAAGGGTCTGTGTCTTGCCTGTGGTTGCTGCACCGGTCGGGGTGCCGTCAGCACGGATTGTTTCTTTCACCCCAGCACGAGCACCCTTCGCAGTGAACGTGTACTCACGCACCACATACGGCGACACTGTCGCATCCCCCACCGGCAGGCCAGTCAGATCCTCAACCTTCGCGAGATCACCTGCCTTGTCGTAGGTGTAACGATGATCGAAATCAAGCGGGCTCGCATCAAGCACCTCCGTCACATCCACATCCGGCGCCAGCCCCGCCGTCGTAGCGATAGCGGTCGAGAATGTCGAGGAGTCTGTGCGAACACGACCCGACACGTCATTAGTCTGCGACCAGGAGAACCACACGCCAGGCGCAGCAACTCCGGTCTCAGGGTCCGTGACCCGGCCGGTGTAGGTGAGGCCGGTTTCTTCGCCTGCTTCGTTGAGTTCGTGGGTGACGGTGATGCCGCCGGGAAGTGTCTCGGTGGTCATCGCACCCGCGGCGTCATACGCCGCAGCATACGTCAGAGGTGAGGATGAGCCACGGGTCACGGTTTGTTTCGTGACCAGACCGCGCCGCTCTGCTTTCCCATTCGCATCGGTGCCGTCATATTCAAACGAGGTCACGCCCTTGCCGTCATCGACCGAGGTCACACGGGCTTTCGCGTCATACGTCGTCGTGGTGACGTCCCCCAGCTGGTTTGTCGAGGTGATCTGTTTGCCCCACGCGTCGTAGGTGTAGGACTGTTTCGCACCCGCGATACCAGTACCAGCACTGTTCGCGACACCGACGGCGTCCACAAGGCCCGTGGCCTGGTTGTACTGGGTGAAGATCGCATCCATCGGCACCGATCCCGCGAGTCCACTCGTGGAGGTTTTCGTGTAGATAGCGCGGCCTGCGGCATCGTATTTCACGCTCGAGGTCCGCGTCGCGGCACCAGATGTCTCCACGGTTGTAGTGGGGGCGAGCCAATAGTCATACCCGGTGACCTTGCTGCTCGGCATACTCGGCCCCTCGCTTGGGGCAGAGGCTGGGAACGTGCGACACACCTCCCCCGCCCAGGCTTTAGCCTGCGCCGTGTTGCCACAGGAAGCATCCGCAGCATTGGGCCCTGCCGTGTAGTAAATGGTGCGAGTCGTGCCTGCATCGTCACCGTTCGAGGTCGGCGCGATCGTGGTGACAACTTTGCCGCGGGGATCAAAGATCTGTTTTGTCACGCGGCCGGCGTTGTCGGTCACGGTGGTCGGTGTTCCGAGAGTCCAGCCCGACGTCGGTGAGGTCACGGCCGAGCCGTCAAGAGGGTTGTAGCCGTTCTTTATGGTCGACACAGCCTCCACCACGCTCACCGCGTCCGGGCCACTACCTGTCGTGACCGCATCCGAGATCACGGTCGTGGCAAGCGAGTACGGCTGACCGGTCGCGGCATTGATCCCGTTATTGGGTGCTCCTTCGTCATAAATCGTGCGTGAATGCGGTCGCACCCTGGCTGTGGAGCCGTCATTGAGCATGACGTCGCGGGCAGGCCCGAACGTCTCCTCGACACGAGACCCGGCGGGCACGAGCACATTGCCTGCAGTGTCTTTAATTTCTGCGTTGTAAACGGTCTGCTCGGACAGGTCATCCACCTGGGCCTGCGACATGTCCGGGTCAGCGAGGGTCGTGTTGACTGCATTCTCGTCGAGGGTGCGGACCACGTTGCCCTTGGCGTCATACCACGTGGCATCAATCTGCCACGCACCAGCGCCGTAGCTGGCCGTGTTGATCGTGTATGCGTCCGCGTTGATGTAACTCAACGAGGCGTACTGCATGTCCGCAGCCGGAACGTCTTTGCCTACGAGGGCATTCACGGGATGGTCCGAGCCGAATACGGCGTAACCGTTGACTGGGACCTGAGCGTCAAACTCAGGCGTGCCGTCGGCCTCTTTCACCCATGCCTTCACACCCGCACGTGACAGATCCGGCAACCCGGCCCCGCTGGTGGCAACGTTGTAGACGATGGATGCGATCTGGACGGGAGGGGCGCCGGTAGTTTGCCCGTCCCGCTGGACGTTCTTCACCATCATCGTCGGGATCGAAGGGTCAGGGTTGGGTGCGTAGTTCATCGTGTAACCCGCAAGACCACTCGGGGTGATCGTCTTGAGCCTGGTCGATGCTCCATCCCACGTGTAGGTGGTCTTGAGCCCTGAGCGCACATCCGTCACGCTCGAGAGCCTGGTGAGTGAGTCGTAAGTGTAGGTCGTGACAGGTGTGGTCACCATTTGGTTCGTGGCAGGGTCAAACAGTGTCGCTGATGCTTTTGCAAGCCGCTGCACGCTCATTCCGTTCGGGTCCGTGACACTGGTGTAGGCGAGCTCTACCGCGCGGCAGCCAGGCTGCAACACGCCCGAAGGAGGGCACGCCCCGGCTGCAAGACCATCAGGAAGCGGCGCAACGATACGCGTCACCACACCAGTGGTCGCGTCGTAACCGAACGTGGTTGAGGACCCATCCCCCACCGCGGCGATCGACACCGGCCTAAAGTCAAGATTCTTACCCGCACCACCAGTCGTAGGTTGGAATGTTGTCACGGTCCCATCGTCTTCAGTCACGACGAGGGTGGGGGCCGCCGCTGTACCAGTGATCTTTGCCGTTACGCCGGAGAGTTCCGTGTCGGTCGTTCCGGGCACGAGGGTGCCGGTGACCGTTTCGCGTTTACCGGAAGGGTTGACGAACACGAGCGCGTCGCCGTCTTCCCCCATGAGAGCGATCGACCCGTCACTCATGCGCTGATCAATCACTTCCACGCCGGCGAGACCAGCGGAGTCGTCGCCTTCCAGGTTTGCCGTGAACCCGGGGCCGAAGATGCCAGTGACAGGGTCCACTGGCCACGCTTTCACATCGCCACTACCCGTAAACGATAGGTGCGAACGCGACAGCGTAATATCTGACCCGTACCCGGGGACAGTGACGTCCGTGTCGGAGGTTTGAAACTCACCCGTGTAGAGAGCGACCTGACCGGTTTCGACATCCGTGGTTGGGTAACCGTCGCCGAAAGCGTGTGGGACGCGCACCACCACAGTCGGCGCAACACCACCGGTACACATGGGGGTCTTCACACCCGAATAGGTGAAGCAGACTTGGAAATCCATGCGCACCGGACCACGCGAAGCTTTGTTCGCCGCCGCAAGTGCCGCGGCTGCGTCAAACGTGCCGGTGAACACGGTCTCTTTGCCCAGCGCACCCGTCACAGCAGTGGCACTACCCGCGTTGATCCAGGTGTCGTTGCTGCCCGACGGGCGCCACTGCATTTGCGCAGAGACGGTCATCTCGTTCGCGGTGCGTGGTGGTGCTTTCGCGAGCACCTTGAACTCGCCGTTAGATGCCTCGAGCCGTCCCGGGGAATACAAGGCCGGGCCGCCCCACCCGGCAGTGAACACGCCAGCATCGGACGTCAGGCGTGATGCTGTGGACACGCGGGCTCTGATTTGGTGCCCGCCCGCCGTCTTTGGCAACGACACCGTGACGCTCTTGCCCGCAGTCACCGCAACCGTCGCCGCTACCGTAGCCCCATCAATCCGGTAATCAAGCTGCACGGCCTGGTTATTACCGGTGAGCACTGGTGCAGTGATCGTGCACGGCACATTTGCGCCCGGCACATTCGTTGTCCATGATCCATTGCTGTAGCTCTGGCAGGTGATGGTTGGTGCGGCAGGCTTCGCCTGGGCGGTCTTGATCGTTTTCCAGCCCGACCACGACGCGCTCCACACGCCCAGCTCATCCACGACCTTCGCACGCACATACAGCGTCTTGTTATCAGGTAGATCAGCCGGAAGCGTGCACGAGAGCGTGGAACCTGACGCCCCAAGACCAGTCGCACACTTTGTCACAAACGAATCCGTCGTGCCCGCAGTCGAGGTATGCACCTCGATATTCGCTCGCATCGAATTCCCATCCGGATCCGTCCCTACCGTCGACACAACCGGGCGTTTCGAGGCCACATACGTGTCTGCACCATAGGTGGTGGTTCCGGCAACCGTTGGCACTGCTGCCACGTTCGGTTTGCGGTCGTAGGTGAACACGATCGAGGGAGGTGTGGTCGATTCCATCGACGCGAAACGCTTCCACCCGTTCACATCTGTCTCGGACGCAGCCTTCAACGCCAACGATGCGCTACCTGCGCTCGAGGTTGCCCATGACTGCGCGAGACCAGTGATCGGAATACTCACCCAGCCCGCAGCACACGACGAACTATGCCCCTTCGCAACTGTCACGCTGCCCTGCTTAGCTACCAGGCCCGGCTGCGCACGCCACCGCACCGCCGAAGTTGCGACCGCGTTCGTCGACCACACCTCCAACGCCGTCGGCCTGCACGAATACGACCACGACTCATACAACTTCAACGACGCCGACTGAACCTTCAACCCTTTAAACGATGCCGTCGAAAACGTGAGAAACGATCGAGCTTTCGCAGACCCGTCATACGTGCCAGCCTTCAACTCTCGCTCACTCGAACGATCCGACGAAACATTCGACTGCACGAACGCGTCAAACGTCGGCCGCGTGGTCGCAGACGCATACACCGGATCCACCGTCACCGGAAACACACGTGCCTCATCGAGCAGCCACTCCCGCGACAGTGACAACCGAAGCGTCACCGCCGTCGCTTCTTGCTCCACGAGCTGCACACTCACACCCGTGTGCTGTGTGTGCTCGCGACTCTTCACGTCCACGAACGCGTCCCATGCCATCGGGGCCTCGAAACGAGACACCACGTTCCCAGCCGCATCAACGAATTCGACACGCTCACCTGTGATTTCGCGGGCCGTCACACCCTCTGGGATCGACAACGGCACATCCCATGTCACCAGCGAACCCGATTGGTCCGCAGCATAAGACTCGGCAGCGGTGCGGTCCGCAATAATGAACGACTGCTCGAACCCATCGCGCGTCGCTGTTACCTGAAGATCAATCCCCGGCCACGCTTTCGCATACGTTGCCGTCGGCCCCTCCACACGCGGTGCACCAAGCGAATCCGGCCACGTCACCGCGATCTGCGAATCCGCTGCCCCACCTGACAGCGACGCTACCTCAGCCGGTTGAGCATCTGTGCCCTTCACCTCACCCGCCAACACAACCCCCTCGGGCACTGACGTGGGAGCAAGCGAACCATCCGCCTTCTCAACCAGATCAGTATTGAATGAGGTCCATTCACCCTTATCGTTCTTGAACCGCACCGGGGCCGCGAACTGCTCTGTCGTCACCGACCCATCCGCATTCACCCACGTGCTCGAGGACTCCGACCGTTCCGCCGTCACCTCCACACGCTTGCCCGTCGCTCGGGCCTGGATCACAGCCGACGGAAAATCAACCACACCACCCGAGGTGGGAGCGGCCTGCTCCACAGGCGAAGGAGAAGGGGGAGGAGTGGTATCAGCCCAGGCCTGCGATGCAGGCACCAAACCCACCGACACCAACGCCGCCGACACCCCATACGCCGTCAACAAAACAGCACGACGAAACACACGATTACTAGACCAGCCACCCACGCGAGAATCCTCTACTCACTTGCAGCAACACTGCTGCTCCCGTAACGCCCCAGAGAGGGAGTCAGAGAAATATTACTGCCACGTAAAAGGAGCGAAAAGCGGACCTAAGCCCCTAACGGTTGAATGACGTCAGCTCTTTAGGCGGACCACGATGATGATGATGTTGTTGGTGCTGTGTCCGCTGGCGCGTTGGCGGCAGGCGGAGAGGGGCCTTTGCCATCTGAATTTCGTGATGGTCTATGCGGTGCCGTTGCCGTCGACGTAGGCAGTGTCGCCAGTTTCCGCGGTTGCCGTCGCCTGGTTGAGGTGACGAGTGTGGAGACCCGGATACTCGGGGCATGATCTCTCTCCTGAACTCGACAAACAGTGTCGAACTCAGGCTAGAAATCGAGTCCTCACAGGGCCTTGCCCGTCGGTGAATTTCAGGCTGCGCCAGCGGCAACACCGGAGTTCACGGATCGTTCACCGCGGCTGCGCGAGCGAAGCACGAGGGCCGCGGCGACGAGCACAAGAAGCGTCACGGCGAAGCCCGCGGGCGCCATTCCCGTAGCCGCAAACACGACGTAACCCACGAGCGAGGATCCGGCCGCTACGAGCGCATAGGGAAGCTGGGTGTTCACGTGCGTACTCACCTTGCAGCCGGCGCCCGTGCTCGACAGGATCGTCGTGTCGGAAATCGGCGAGCAGTGATCGCCGAAAACACTGCCGGCGATGACCGCGCCGAACGCGGCGATCAGCAGCTCATTGCCTCCGGGGGAAGCATTCATGAGCTGGCCCGCGAGCGGCAGCAGGATGCCGAAGGCACCCCACGAGGAGCCGGTCGCGAACGCCATGAGACCGGCCATCACAAACAGGATCGGGACGAGCCAGTGGGCCGGGAGGCTCACGTTGGCGACGACGTCGGCGAGGAAGCTGCCCGTGCCGAGATCGCCGATGACTGCGCCGAGCATCCACGCGAGAAGAAGAATCGAAATCGCGGGAAGCATCGACTTCGCGCCCTGGAAAGCGCCACCGAAACGCACGGTCGAGGAGAAGACCGGGTTGGAGAGGGTGTAGCGGTACAGGTAGTAGAACGCGACGATGAGGCCGATGATGCCGCCGACGTTGAGGGACAGCGCCACGTTGGCATTGGCCATCGTCGAGAAGAGATCCCACGCGCCGGCCTCGATGCCACCGGTGACGTACATTCCGCCCACGACACCGAGGATCAGCAGAACGAACGGGACGAGCAGCGCGCGCTTCGCTCCCGGTTCGTGACGCGGGAGCTTGTCAGTCGCCTGGCTGGGAGCGTCCTTTTCATCGGCGTGCACGCCGTCGCCGGCGAAGGCCCGCTCCTCTTCCTTACGCATGGGCCCGAAGTCGAGCTGCCAGGCGATCACGAGCCACACAAATACGAGCGCAGCAACCGCGTAAAAGTTCATGAGCGCGGCGCGCACGAAGGCCTCGACCTCGCTCATCTGAAGTGCGGAGGCCGCGAGGATCGGGGCCATGATGCCGATGAGGGAGGCACCCCAGCTCGAGAACGGGATGAGCACGACGACGGGGGCCGCGCCCGAATCGATCAGGTACGAGAGCTTGGCGCGCGAGACGCGTTGCCGATCCGAGATGGGCCGCGCGATCTGCCCCACCGAAAGAGCGTTGAAGTAGTCGTCGATAAAGAACGAAAGGCTCAAAAGGCCCGTGAGAATTTGGGCCCCGCGTCGTGTCTTCACGCGCTTTTCCACCCAGTCCGAGAACGCCGACGTCCCGCCAGCCATGAGGACGAGAGACGTGATCGTGCCGAGTTCGAGGAGGAAGGCGATGATGAGGATCGTGTACCAGTTCAGTCCGCCGTCTTCCCACACGAGTCCGAGGGCGGCCTTGCCGACCTCGCCAAGCGAGCCGAGCGGAGAAAAGTCAGCGATCAGTATCGCGCCTGCCACGACGCCTGCGAAGAGCGATATGAGCACGCGTTTCGTCACGATCACGAGGAGAATCGCGAGGATCGGCGGAACGAGGGTGAGGATCGGGTAGGTCTCTACCACTGGGACCTCCTAGGCGTGTCGCAGACGCAGGAACACCCCCACAGTAAACGCCGTTGTCCCGAGGGGAAAGTGGAAAGGTCCCCGAGGGGATCGATACGTGGTGAAGGATACGAATGCTCACGCGGTCGCGAGCGTCAACACCCCGACGCCCGCGAGGAGAACCGCGAAAAGTGCCGTGAGGCTCGAGGGCCGCGCCTTCGCCGAGAGGGGCCCACCGGCCATCCCCCCGAGCACCGTTCCGGCCGCAAATATGAGTACCGACGGCCAATCGATATGCGTGGGTGTCCCGATTCTCGCGAGCAGCGCCGCAGCGGACGTCATGATCATGACGAGCAAACTCGTGCCCGACGCCGCACGCATCGGCAGACCGAGCGCGATCACGAGCATCGGCACGGCAAGGAACCCTCCACCGACGCCGAAAAAGCCCGTGAGGAGCCCCGTGGCGCTCGCGGCGAGCACAAGGGCGAGCCGGGACGGTTGGGGCTCGGGTTCCGACGGTTGCCCAGCAAGCGTCGGCCCCCTCTCTTTCACGCTCTCTTCGAGCCTCGTCATGTAGGCGCGGCGCGCCATGACGATTGCGACGATGAGTAAGAGTGCACCGAAGCTGAGCATCAGGGTTCGCTCGGGCACGAAAAGGGAGAGTCGCGAGGCGAGGGCGGCGCCGACGATGGCAACGGCGCCGAAGGTGAGCCCCTCCCTCCAGCGGACATTGCCCTGCTGTGCGGGGTGGCGGAGCGCGACGATGGCGGTGAGGCCCACGACGACGAGCGAGGCACCGGTCGCGTCGTGGGGCGCCATGCCGAGCACGAACACGAGCACGGGGACAGAAAGGATGCCTCCACCCGCGCCGAGGGCACCGACCACGAGGCCGATGCCCACACCGATCACCGCCGCGAAGGCGACGGCGTTCATCGCGCCACCGCGAACTGCACGCCTAGATCACACCAAAATCGAGCATCGCGTCAGCAACCTTCACGAAGCCCGCAATGTTGGCGCCCACAACGTAGTCACCGGGGCGTCCGTACTCTTCGGCTGTCGCGGCGCACGTGTCGTGGATGTTCACCATGATGTCGGTGAGGCGCTTTTCGGTGTCCTCGAACGTCCACGAGTCCCGCGCGGCATTTTGCTGCATTTCGAGGGCCGAGGTTGCCACGCCTCCCGCATTGGCGGCCTTGCCAGGGCCGAAAGCAATGGTGGCCTCCTGGAAAAGGTCCACGGCTTCAGGGGTCGAGGGCATGTTCGCGCCCTCGGAGACCGCGATGAGGCCGTTCTTGAGGAGCGTCTTTGCGCTCGCGGCGTCGAGCTCGTTCTGGGTGGCGGAGGGGATGGCGATCTCGCCGGGGACGTCCCACACGTTGCCACCTTCGACGAACCGCGCTTTGCCGCCACGACGTTCGGCGTACTCGCGGATGCGGCCGCGCTCGACCTCCTTGATCTGCTTGAGCAGGTCGAGGTCGATGCCCTCCTCGTCGACGACGTAGCCGCTCGAATCAGACGCCGTGATAGCCACGCCGCCGAGCTGCTGGGCCTTCTCAATGGCATAGAGCGCGACGTTGCCGGAGCCGGACACGAGCACGCGGCGACCTTCGAAGTCGAGACCTTTCGCCTTGAGCATCTCGTTCGCGAAGATCGCGGCGCCGTAGCCGGTCGCCTCCGTGCGCACGAGCGAGCCACCCCAGTTGAGGCCCTTGCCGGTGAGGGTGCCGGCATCGAAGCGGTTCGCAAGCCGCTTGTACTGGCCAAAGAGGTAGCCGATCTCGCGGCCGCCCACGCCGATGTCGCCCGCGGGGACGTCGGTATCGGGGCCGATGTGGCGGAAGAGTTCGGTCATAAACGACTGGCAAAAGCGCATGATTTCGGCGTCAGACTTGCCGTGCGGGTCGAAATCGGAGCCGCCCTTGCCGCCGCCGATCGGGAGGCCGGTGAGGGAGTTCTTAAAGATCTGCTCGAAGCCAAGAAACTTCACGATGCCGAGGTTGACGCTGCGGTGGAAGCGCAATCCCCCTTTGTAGGGGCCCAGTGCCGAGTTGAACTCGATGCGAAAGCCGCGGTTGACCCGCACCTTGCCCTCATCGTCAACCCAGGGGACGCGGAAGATGATCTGCCGTTCCGGTTCGGCGATGCGCTCGAGGATCGCGGCTTCGGCGTATTCGGGGCGCCGAGCGTGGAGCAGTTCGAGCGATTCGAACACCTCCCTGACCGCCTGGTGGAATTCGCTTTCGCCGGGATTGCGGCGCAAAACGGCGTCAAGGGTCGCATCAAGTGAAGTGGCCATCGATCATCCTTTGTCGTGAGTGTATGCAGTCGTCTTCGTACACCTCTGTCGATACTGAGTGGTAAAGGCGCTCTTGAAAACTTACACGCCGCGGCCATCTTTCGGGAAGTCGCGGTCTCAGGATGAGAGACGCGACGCTTTAGCGGGCCGCGAGCTGTTCGATCGCCCAGCGGGGATCATCCGTGGAAATCGACTCGGGGCGAAGCTCAACGGCCTTTGCGAGCTGCTCCTCCGTGTTCACCGTCCACACGTTGATCTTGTAGCCACGCGCGTGCGCTTCCTTCGCGGCCTCGGGGGTGAGACCGTCAACGCTGCAGCTCAGCCACGTGCAGCCGAGCTCCTCGAGCGTGTCCCACGTCGACTCCTCGACCGCGTTCACGAGGAGACCGAGCCCCACGTGCGGGGCAACGTCGTGCACAGCCGCGAGAGCCTCGGGGACGAAGGAAATGACCGTGTCGCGCTCGCCGTGCCCCGGGCGCTTATCGTGGATGAGCTGCGCCGAAGCCGTCGCGGCCGACGCGACCTTGACCTCGACATAGAGTTCGAGGTCCTCCATCGCGAGAAGCTCCGTGAGAAGCGGAACGCCGTGGCCGCCCTGGAGCGACACCTGTGCAAGCTCGGCGTTCGTGAGGTCCTTGATCGCACCTTTTGCGGGAATGGAAGCTGGATCGGCCATGCGGTCGATCGTCTCGTCGTGCATGATGACCGGCGTGCCGTCGGCGCTCAGGTGCACGTCGCATTCGACGACGCCAGCGCCGTCCGTCTTTGCCTGGCGGAAGCCCGCGATCGTGTTCTCGGTCGTCACGAGCGCTGCTCCGCGGTGGCCAACGATCACGGGTCGGTAGCCCTCGACCCCCGCGACCTCGACGCCCTCGGCACGCGAGGCTTGCGGCGAGCGCACCGCGGGCGATTCCGTCACGACGGCGGGGGCACCGGTGCCAGCGCCCTGCGCGGGAACGAAATGGTCGATGCTCGCGAGAACGGTACGAAGGCCGTGGTCGGCATCCTCCGTCATCGCGCGCACCTCCTCGCCCCTGCTGAGCCCGCTCATGACGGTCGGGTCGATGCACTCAACGATGCTCTGCTCGTAGCTCTCCCCCGCACGCACGACGACGTTGCACGGCAAAAGCGCCCCCATCGACGGATCGGCGTTAAGAGCGCGCCTCGCGAGCGCCGGGATGCACGCACCGAGAATCACGTATGGGCCGAGCTCGGCGCCAGCTTCAGCGCCGATCTTGTTGGAGAGGGTGCCCTGCATGTTCAGTTCGTACACCACCCCGAAGCCTTCCTCGGCGAGGGCGTGGCGCACCGCCTCAAGGGCAACATCGAAGGGCGCCGAGACCTGCACTCGGTGCGTGTACTTCACGGGAAACTCCTTTTTCGTGGGGCGTGTTCACGCATGTCGACCGCGCGTGATCGGGCCAGGCTAAGGTGGCAATTCCACGGGCGGTTGACGCGACGGTGGCCTACAGGTGAACGAGCCGCGTTACATTATGGGGCGCAGCGGAACGAGCAGCTTCTCGGTAACTTTCTCGATTCCTGCGCGCGCCTTCCACTTCTCGGGATCCACCTCGAAACAATCCTTGAAGTCGGCCTCAAACACTTTCTCGAGAGCCTCGGCGAATGCCGGATCGGCAACCTCGAGGTTGGTTTCGTAGTTAAGCGCGAGTGAGAGCCGGTCAAGGTTGGCGGTTCCGACGGTTGCCCACATCCCGTCGATCGTCGCGATCTTCGAGTGGTTCATCGCGGGCGTGTAGAGGAAGATGCGCACGCCAGCGTCGAGCAGGTCCTGGTAGAAGCCCCGCGCGACCCAGTCGACGACGACGTGGTTGGACTGTTCGGGGAGCATGAGGCGCACATCGACCCCGCGCGCGGCAGCGGCACGAAGCGGCTCGAGGAGCTTGCCGTCGGGAACGAAGTACGGGGTCGAGAGCCAGATGTTCTTCTGAGCGCGCTCGATGGCCGCGAGGTACATGCGGCGAATCGGGTAGACGGCCTGGAGCGGGAGGTTGGGGTGGACCTCGACGCGCGTGTTCCATGCGTTTGGGGCGATCCAGTCAATGCGCTCGTCGGCGCGACGATCCTCGTTCCACACGTTGACGAACGCCTGGCGCAGTTCCCACACGGCGGGCCCCACCTCGCGCACGTGGGTGTCACGCCATTCACTCTCGTAGGCATCGCCGATGTTGAAGCCGCCCACGTACCCCACCTCGTCGTCGACGACGAGGACCTTGGAGTGGAGCAGACCGGTCGAACGGATCGGGGCACGCCAAAACGACCCCGAGATGGGGTACATGCGGTGAACGTTGATGCGTTCATCAAGCTGCTCGAAGAACTGGCGAGGAACCACGAGATTCGCGAAGACGTCCCAAATTAGGAACACATCGACTCCGCGCGCAGCCGCGTTGTTCACGGCGTCCATGAAGCGCTGGCCTACGCGGTCTCCCTTCCAGATGAAGGTCGCGAGCATGACCGTGTGCTCGGCATTGTCGATCGACTCGATCATCGAATCGTAAAGTTCCTCGCCGCTCGTGAAGATCCTGATGTCGGACTTCTCAACACTCGAATCGAACGTCCCGGGCTTGGGCGCACGGCGCTTCTTGCGCCCGCGTTTCGTGTAGGCGTCCATGGCGAGGAGGGTGCCCACGGCGACTGCTTGAGATGCGGCAATACCGGCAGTCGTCGCGAGGGCGGCCCGCCTGGCGACGCGCTTGCTGCGCTCAATAACGCTTAGCTGTGCGGTGGTTTCACTCATGCCTCAATCCTCGCAACTCTTCCTGAAGCTTGCGTTCCCATCCGCGTGGCGGGCTACCGCGGCAGCCACGACGAGATCCTGCCAGCTCATACCCACGGTCGTCACGACCGTGGGGGAACTCGGAGCGCTCGTCTCAACCTTCGCGGCGGCCTCCTCACCGAGGAGCGACTTCATGCTTACGGGTGCGCCTTCGGTGAGGGAACCGTCGGCGATCGCGCGCACGACATCCCCGTTCTCGCGCAAGGCGACCGCCTGATCCTCGACAATCACGCGGGCACGTCCCATCGTCTCGGCGGGGACCTCGCGGGTCTGCGGCGTATGCGCGCCGACGGCGAGGACGGCCGCGTGAGCCTGCACCCACGCGTCGTCAAACACCGCCTCCTTTGCCGCGCTCGCGCACACGATCACGTCGGCGGCCTCGACGGCAGCGCGGCAGGCGTCGGAACCTGCCTTCACCGTTCCAACGTCGCCTGCACTCTCGCCCGCGCCCACCGCGAGCGCGCTTTCACTCACGTTTTCCGGGCTGCGCACGGCGTAGGTGACAGACCCGAGAGCGTCGAAGCCCACGCCCCCGCTGCCGCACTCATCGGCGAGCGCCCGCACGAGCCCCTCCCCCTGAACTCCCGCGCCGAAGGCGACGACGTTCGGCCGGCGCGTGACGTGCGCGGCGATCGCGCGTAATGCCGGGCGTGCCGCGGCGATGGCCACCGCGGGCGTGCGAAGCGCGGTGAGGGCGATCCCCTCGACGAGCGAGTGCGGCGTCAGCGTCTGCGCGTCGCACAGCAGATACGTGCCCTGGATGAACGGGAGAGACTTGTCCGGGTTGTGCGGCGCAAGGGTCAGTATTTTGATGCCGGCATCGTCACCGACCCTTGAGGGCATCGTGAGGAATTCGCCGGTCCCGACACTCGTGAAGGTGCGTTCAGGGTCGCCTGCCGGATCGAAGCCCGAGGCGAGAGCTGCCGTCAGGGCGTCAGCGGCAGCGCGATACCCGAGGGCGAAAACGTGCTCTGCGGTGTAGCTTTTCATGTTCTCACTGTGTCATGCGCGACTTAGCGCGGGCCGAATTGAGCGGTTGAGGCGTAACCTCGACACATGCCCACGTTATTGATAATTCACGGAACTACGCGTCCATCGCGCTCGGGGATCCTCGTGTCGCGCGCACTCGAAAGCCTTGCGAAGGAGACCACGACCTTCGACGTCGAGTTCGCGGATCTCAAGGACATTAACCTGCCGTTCCTCGACGAGCTCGACCACCCTCGATCCGGGAACTACGAGCGCCCGCACACGCGTGCGTGGGCAGCCATCGTCGCGCGAGCTGACGCAATAGTCTGGGCAACACCGCAGTACAACGGCTCTTTCTCGGCGCCGCTCAAGAACGCGATCGACTACCTCTCCGCGGAATGGGAAGGCAAGCCGCTCGGCATCATCGCGTGGGGCTACTCCAACGGCGGGCTCGATGCGGCACGCGCGCTCACCCCCGTCGCCGCATCGCTTCGGATGGATCTCGTGGAGCCGCTGCTCGGTTACACGAGCTACCGCGCCGACGTGAAGAACGGGAGCCTCACCGTGAGCGAGGAATGGAGGCGCAACGCAACAACTCTTCTCAAAGGGCTCGAAGAATGCGCGGCGTAGGATGCACCGCATGCCCACTTCACCCCTTCGCCTCGCCGGCGACTTCGTTGTCCTCGAACCACTCTCACTCGAACATCTCGAGGGACTCAAGGACGCGGTGAACGACGGCGAACTATGGAAACTCTGGTACGCGAACATCGCGAAGCCCGCGGAAATGCGCCAGGACATCGAGAGGCGTCTCGACCTGTGCGCAGCAGGCTCGATGCTCCCCTATACCGTGATCCGCAAAGTCGACGAGGATTCCGGCTACATCGCCGGGATGACGAACGTCATCAACATCGACCGGGCGAACCGGGTCGCCGAGATCGGCGCAACCTGGTACGCGCAGAGCGTGCAGGGCACCGCGGTGAATCCGGAAGCGAAGTTCCTTCTCTTGCGCCACCTCTTTGAGGTCGAAAAGTTCCAGCGCATCGAGCTGCGCACCCACACCTTCAACAGGCACTCACGCGCGGCGATCGAAAAACTCGGCGCCACCTTTGAAGGGGTCATGCGGCGCCACCGAGTTCTCAAAAACGGCACCACACGCGACACGGCGCTGTACTCGATCCTCGACCACGAGTGGCCCACCGTGCGCGCGCACCTCGAATACCGGCTCCAGCGCGCAGCGCAGTAGCCCGCCCGGGAAGAGTGGCCGACGCCTGCCCATCTACCTCCAGGCTTTGCGTGCAGAGGCGCTCACGAGATCCACGAGGATCGAGAGCACGAGCAGTGCGATGACAACGGTCAGCATCGACGAATAGTCGAAGGCCGTGCGTTCGGCTTCGAGCACGCGACCAAGCCCTCCTGCACCGACGACCCCGACCACGACGCTCTCCCGGATCGTCACCTCCCACCGGTAAAGGCTGTAGGCAGAAAAACGCCCTTTGACGAGTGGAATCACCCCATACACAGCCTCGATGAGTCGATGTGCACCCGCATAGCGCAAGGCGAGAGATGGCCGGCGGTCGACCGTTTCGAGGGCTTCTGCATAAAGGCGCCCGAGCACACCCGCGTTGTAAATTCCGAGGGCGAGGGTTCCGGGAAGCGGCCCGGGAAAGAGCACAAAGAGCAAAAGAAGCGCCCATACGGGCGGCGATGTCACGCGCACAAGCAGGAGTACGACGCGCGCGAGGGCGCCAATGAGCTCGCGGCACAGCCGCATTGCTCCGCGCTCCCTTCCGGGGGTTGCGGGCGGTGGCGTCGCAATGAATGCCATGAAGCCGCCGAGCAGTGACGCCACGGCAATCGCCGCGATCGACATCGTGACCGTCAGCGCCGAGTCGAGAAGGAGATTCGTGAACGTCGACGGCAGCGTCGGCGGAATCGCCTTCTGCGCGACACGGGTGGTTCGTTCCGCGATCCGCGAGAAGTCGAGCGAAAAAATACTCACGCGCACCTGGATGGCCGATACTATGACGAGCACAGCTATCGCGATGGCCGAGCCGCGCATGAAGCGACGCGAGGGTGCGCGCAGCTTCCGGCTCCACCACTCGCACGCGAGACCGACGATCAGCAGTGCATACATAACGGTCCACATTCGCTCGAACGCCAGACCTTGAAACGCCGTTGACAGCTCAAAGCCGAGCCCACCCACGCCGAGCATGCCGAGGATGACTGACGCTCGAAGCGAACAGTCAAGCCGGTAAAAGGCATAGGACACGAAATCCTTCCACACTCGCGGGAGCGTTCCGTAGGCAAACGCCGCGATCGCGCCCGCGCCCGCAAGGCGGAGAGCTTGGGAGGGACCCGCGGGGGTCTCGTCAATAATTTCCGCATAGACCTTGGCAGTGATCGCCCCGAAGGGGAGTCCGATCGCGAGCACACCCACGAGCGGATCCCTCCCAAGCACGAGAAGAAGCGCCACCGCCCACACCGTTTCGTGCACACCGCGCGGAAGCGCGAAGGCGAGGCGCGTTGTCAGCCACCCCGCGCGAGATCTCCACCATCCCTCGCTCATCACGACGCCGCCGAAAAAGCCGATCACGACGGCCACGACCGTGCCAAGAACCGAAAACGCGAGCGTCGTCAGCGTTGCGTCGAGAGTGCGCGAAAGATACGCGATGCTCAGATCAGGAGAGAAAGCCGCGCGCGCAAAGCGGGTAAGCGTCGGAATTCCCCCGGGTGCCAGAGCGCTCCCCGCCACGACGCTCACGCACGACACGACAATCCCGATCGCGACGGCGACACTCCACCGTCGCGCGCTGGGCGATCGAGTCATGTCTCAATCCTGTAAAGGCTTCGCGTCCGTTCGGTGTCCACTTCGGAGGCGGGAAGATCAAACTCGATGTTTCCCTCGCGCAAGCCGACGATTCGATCAGCTTCAGCGATCGCGATCGCCGGGTCATGGAGGCTCACAATGAGCGCCGCCCCCGTCTCGTCGACCACCGCGGACAGGATCGACATAACCTCACGAGCACGAGCGGGATCGAGTGCGGCGATAGGCTCATCGGCAAGGATCAGCCCGGGTCGCTGTACGAGGATGCGGGCGAGAGCGACGCGCTGCTGTTCACCGCCCGACAGAAGGCCAGTACGCGCAGAAGCGAGGTGGGCGATACCGAGTGCATCCATGGCATCCTCGGCAACCTCGCGCTCGCGAGGAAAGACGAGTGACGCGAGCGCTCGGAGACTCCCCCACCGGCCCAGGTTGCCCGCGAGAACGTTCTGGAGCACCGAAAGCGGCTCGATGAGGTGAAGCCCCTGGTGCACCGTACCGATGCTGGCTCGCACAGAGCGAAGCTCACGGCCGGAAAGTTCGGCGAGGTTCTTACCGCCGATGCGCACCGTCCCCGCACTCGGGCTCACCGCCCCCGTACACAGTCGAAGAAGGGTGCTTTTGCCCGCGCCGCTCGGACCAATGAGCGCAACCCTTTCGCCTGGGGCAACACTCACACTCCCGGCGAGAGCACGGCGCGTGCCGAAGCGAACCTCGATGTTCTCGAGGCACGCGGCGGCGTCATCGCTGCCGGACATCTCAGCCAAGAAGGTCCAGCTTCTCGGCTGCCTCTTCGATGCGCGCGTAATCTTCCGGCTTCGCGTCGATAATGCTGGCGGCCTTGTACAGTTCGAGAACGGACTTGCCAGCCTCATCCTCGTGCATCGCGAAAAGGACGTCCTTGAGGTTTTGAGCGAACCCGTCGCCGAAGTCCTTCTCCGCCTCCTCGCGAAGAATCCAGTGGTAGTCGTGGAACGTGGGTGATTCGAGGACGGCGATCACTTTGGCCGTGTCGATCGTGCCCTCTTCGAGGCGGCTCTTCCACACCTGCGAGTTCACGGCGCCGCCCTCATAGGTGCCTGCCTGGACAAGCTCGATAGTCTTGTCGTGAGAGCCCGAGAAACCAGGTTCACCAGCGAGGTCGCTCTCCTCGACGCCGGCCTCCGCAAGGAACGACGATGGCATGAGACGGCCCGAAGTCGATGTCTCCGAACCAAAGGTGAAGCGCTTGCCGGCGTACACCGAAAGCCCTGCCACGTCACTGACGGGCTCGATCCCCGAATCGGAATTGGCGATGAAAGTACTCGTGAACGTCGCGTCGATATCGCGCTGGCCGATAATCGTGACGTCCGGGCTCTGCTTCCGCGCCTGCACGCCCGTGAGACCGCCGTAAAACACGAGATCCAGGTCGCCAGTGCCGAGCTGTGCTACCGAGGCCGAATAGTCGGGGACGGCAACGTATTCGACATCCCGTTCGAGTTTTGTGGCGAGGTATTGAGCAAACGCTTCTTCGCGCTCGGTGAGCACGTCAGGATCCTGATCCGGAATCGCGCTGACGCGAAGAGGCCGCGCCGAATTCTCCGAGGATCCGCACGCGGCAATCAGTGACAGTGCAGGCAACACTGCGGCAGCCTGGATAATTTTTCGACGCGCAACCACGTGAACACTCCATCTCTTTCTAAGGACATAGATTTCACGTCATCTTATGCGACATCCACCAGCGCTCCACAAAGAGGCCGACGATGACGACGACAATGCCGACGCCCGCACCAATCGATGTTTCGACGATGCGGGGAACGAGCATCTCGTAATGCCTCGCGGGGTTCGCAAGATGCACCATGAGCAAGGCGAGCGGCGTGACGAATACGAGCCCAAATGAATAATTGCGCGTCACGAACATCTCCGCGAGGAACTGCATCGCGACGATCCACACGACTGTCTGCCACGGCTGACTCGGAAACGACATGAGGAACGCCGCGATGGCGACGCCAAGGACGGTCCCCACAACGCGGTGAAGGGCACGGTTGACCTGCCCCACGCGGCGGGTTTCTGAAAGAGGAGCCACGGCCGCCACTTGCGCCCAATATGGCGAAGGAATCATGAGCGCCGTTGAGATCGACCCCGCAATCAATGCCGCGCTCGCGAAGCGGCCCGCATCCTGTGCGTAATCGGCAACGCTCACGCGCTCCGGCACCGGCACCGGGCGGCCCGTGTTGGCCTCGCCGAGCACGTGAAAGAGCACGCTGAACGCTAAGGAAATCAGCACGCTTCCGCCGCCGAATACAAGCGGTATCCACAGCGGGAACACGTGCGGGCTCGTCGCGATAGCCGTCGCCGCAAAAACGAAGAAGAGCACGCCCCGCGGCCTCAGCGAAAAGCGAGGCACGAGGCCCGACGTCAGGGCCGCCACCATCGTGCCGACGATGACGACGATCCAGGCCCCAGGAAACGTCGGAACCAGCATCTCCGCGTGGCGCGCAGCGGTCGCGAAAACCTCGCACGCTACCAGGGCGCCTCCCGCAATGGCCTGTTGCCGCACGCGCTCGCGCGTGGGAACGAATCGGCCATAAAGCGAGCTGAAGGTGCCAAATGACGCAAAGAGTGAAAGATCAAGGCGTCCCAAGAAAAGGAGAATCACGAGGGGGACCGCAACCGAAAAGGAGATGCGCACCGCGGGGACGAACTCGCCTCGCGCCTCGCCGAGGGTCACAAAGGTCCGGGCGCTCGAGCCGACATGAGCCCTCGCCTCGGCGGGAATCGCGTGCAGAAATGTCCGGCGATGACGAGAGACGCGGGGAGAAGGCACGTGCCTCAGGATAAAACCATTCGCGAGGCGCGCGCATCATCGCCCGCATCAACTCACGTTGTGAGGTGTTCGATCAAGATCTTGGCGCCCAGAGCGATGAGGACAAGGCCGCCCGCTACCGCGGCGGGAGTTCGGAATCGGGCCCCGACACGATGACCAATGATGACCGCAACGAACGACAGGGCGAAGGTGACGAGGGCGATGATCGCAGCCGCCTCAACGATGTTGACGGCGAGCATCGCGAAGGACACGCCGATCGCGGCGGCGTCGACGCTCGTGCCGATGCCCAGAAGAAGAAGTGTTTTGAGGTTGATCGCCGCTTGCTCGCCGCTAGCGTCTTCCTCCTCGACCACGAAAGCCTCACGGATCATGTGCGCGCCGATGAGCGCGAGCAGCGCGAAGGCGATCCAGTGGTCGATGGGGGCGAGCACCTGGGAGAACTGGGATGCGAGTGCCCACCCGAGCACGGGCATGAGGCCCTGAAACGCCCCGAACACGACGGCGATGAGGAGCGCCACGCGGTAGGACAACTGGCGCATGTGCACACCCTGCGTGAGAGCGGCGGCGAAGGCATCGGCGGCAAGCCCGACGCCCACGAGCAGGAGTGCGATGATGTCCACGTCTGTCAACACTTTCGCCTCGACATGCGGTGTGTCTAGAGGAAAACGAAAGTGAGGACGTCCAAACAATTTGACGGAGAATAGCGCGCGGGCGATTCTTGACACGGGCCGTAGGGCCCTTCGCCGCCCGCCCACGAGAGGCTCACCCCGCATGAACGCCACGCCCGAACCAACCAGGGTCACCGAGGACTACCTCGCCGTCATCTGGAAGGCGAGCGAGTGGCCCGACGACGGGCACACCCCCGCAACGAGTGCGATCGCCTCCGCACTCGGGGTTTCGCTCTCGACGGTGTCAGCGCAGCTCAAACGCCTCGCGACCGACGGCCTTATCGACTACCACCCCTACGGCGCGATCGCCCTCACCGCCGAGGGCGAGACGATCGCGCGTCAGGTCGTGCGGCGACACCGGATCCTCGAAACCTTCCTCGTCGAGCACCTCGGCCTCGCGTGGGACGAGGTTCACGAGGAGGCAGACAAGCTCGAGCACGCGACAAGCGACCGACTGATTGGGCGCATGGACGACATGCTCGGGCACCCCGCAGTCGACCCCCACGGCGATCCGATCCCGTGCGATATTCACGATGCGCCCGACCCCGGCGTTCCGCTCACGCGCTGCGAACGGGGCGAGAGCGTAGTTATTTCACGCGTCTCCGACGAAAACCCGGACATCCTTCGCTACTGCGCGAAGCGCACGCTCGCCCCGGGCACCCGAATCACGATCCTCGAGGAAATGGATTCGACGGGCCTCATGAGCATCGAAGGTGGCGGGCAGCGCGTCGAGTTGAGCGCTCAGATCGCGAACGCGATCAGGGCGGTTCCCGAATCCGCTTAGGCGCGCAACCCGCGCACTTCGGCTCGCGCTACCAGTCGCGCGACGAGCTTCGCCCTGTTCCTTTCGGAAATCGGGCGCCCGCTGAGGTGGTTATACACCCAAAGCCCAGCACTGAGAACGTGATCCTCAAGTCGCTCTAAGTCGTCGTCGCTCTCGACATCCTCACTCGGGTTGAGAAGCCAGCGTTCATCAATCTCGTCCCAAGCCCGCTCATGGTCACGGTGGCTCAGCGCCTGGATATTGAGAAGAATTTCTACGAGGGGCTCTTCGCGCTCGAGGGCGACTACAAGGGCACGCTCGCGTTCGGCCGGCGTGAGGTCTTCGGGGGCCTTCCCGCCGCTCACGCGGGTGACCTCACGCTCCCACAGTTTCGCGGCGTAGTGGTGAAGATCGACGAGGAGATCGTGACGAGAAGGGAAGTGATAGATGAGGCCCGACTTCGACATACCTGTGGCTGCCGCGAGCGAATCGAAGGTAAGGCCGTCAACGCAACCGGTCTCGGTGACGAGGTGGTACGCCACCTTAAGGGCGTACTCTTTCTTGCTGGATCTGGGCACGGGGGTCCTAGGGGGAAAGGTTCAGCATTGAGGGGATGACAATAAAGTAACAGTGTTCTGCACCGATAAAGGCTAGGAACTACCTAACGCGAGGTATGACACATTTCTTACAAACGTAAGCCAGCGCTCTTTACATCTGTAAATCAGTGCTTTATGTTTGACCCGGTCGAAAAGACTGACACCTGTAAGAAAGAGCAGAGTCGAGGCCCCATGTCTGTCCTGTATGCCGCACGGCGTGCCCTCAGCCATCACGTCGAGGAGACGCCGACCGATCCGCGTGCTCAAAAATCGCGCGAATCGCTCGTCCGCGTCATGGTCGACGCCCTCGACGAAAACCCGCAGCCCCCGAGCGTCTCCGAACTTGTTCGACGCGCCGGCGCGAGCCGCCCCACCTTCTACCAGCACTTCGGGGACATTCCCACGCTCATGCACGCCGCGGCTATGGCTCGCCTCGAAGAGGCCTTCGCGACGCTCCCCCAGCAGGCGTCGGACAACCCCGACCACCCCGAAAACTGGACCCGCTTCGCAGCCGAAAGCTTTACGGCGCTCTTCACGCACCTGAGCGAGAACCGCACGTTTTACCTCGCGGTTCTCGACGGCCCGAGCGGGCGCGCCGCCGAAAGCGAACTCACGCGCTTCCTTGCAGGGCGCATGCTAGGCATCGGCACGCTCCGCGACGCACTGACCCGTCTCACCGGTCCCCGCGCCGCGCGCTACGCCGAGTTCCTCTCGGCGGGTCTCATTTCGCAAGCCACCAAGGACCTCCGCGACGACCTCCCGGTCTCAGCGATGGTCGAAACGACAACCGACTTCCTCGCGGCCGCGACTGGCCACAAGGCCGCCTAAGGAGAACGTTTTATGTCACAGAACAATCTGAAGGCCATGCGCACGGCCAAGGCCAATTCCATCGCGCGACGCCTCCGCAGTTCCGGAAACAGCCTTTCCATCATTCGCGTCATGATCCTCGTGATCGGCGTTTCGCTCGTTCCGCTCGTTTACGCGGCACTTCTCACGTGGTCTAACGTCGACCCCATCAACAGGCTCCACCAGGTGCCCGCCGCCGTCGTCAACCTCGACAAGGGCAACACCGACCCCGACCTCGACCTCGGCGACGAGCTGACCGATGAACTCCTCGATTCGACCTCGAACAACAACCTCGACTGGACGGAAATGTCCGAGTCGCGCGCCAACAAGGCGCTCCAGGACGGCGAGATCTACGCGGTCTTGAGAATCCCCGAGAACTTCAGCACCAACGTCGCCTCTGTTGGAAACGACGACCCCTCGACGGCCGCGAAAGCCGAACTCTCAATCACGACCAACGACGCGAAAAATATGATCTCGGGCAACCTCGCCCAGAGCATCCTCACGAAGGTCACGGATTCGCTCAACGAAAAGGTGAGCGACGAGTACCTCCACAACATCTACGCGGGCTTCAACGATATGCACGACTCGCTCTCGGATGCCGAGGACGGCGCCGGGCAGCTCGCCGACGGCTCTTCTGACGCAAAAGACGGCGCCGACAAGCTCGCCGACGGCACCGCGAACGCGAAGGATGGTTCCGGTCAGCTCGTGGACGGAACGGCTGCAGCGAAGGACGGCACTGCCCAGCTTGCCGACGGCACCACGACCGCGAAAGACGGCTCCGGCAAGCTCGTCGTGGGTCTCGGCGACCTCAAGGACGGCACCGTCACCCTCGCGAACGGCGCGAACACCCTCGCGAATGGCACAACTCAGCTCAAGGATGCGACGGGGCGCGCCGCGGTTGGCGCAGGCGATCTCGCGAACGGCGTGGGCCGGCTGGATTCGGCCGCGGGTCAACTTTCCGACGGTGCCTCGCAGGTCAACAACGGCGCGATTCGCCTGCGTGACGGCCTCACGGACGCCCAGGATGGCTCCGCGAAACTTGCCGAGGGCTTGAACGAACTGAACTCAAAGACTTCGATCCTCCCCGGAGCGGTCGCGGAGCTCAAGAAGGGCTCGGCGGCCCTCGCCGATGGCTCCGAGCTCATCGCCGAACGCATGGAGGACCTGAGCGATCGTGGGCCCGCGATCGTTGATGACCTGCACAAGGTCAAGGACAAGACTCGCGGCGCGCACGACGAGGCCGTCGAACTCAAGAAACTCACGGTCGAAGACGTCGAGGGCACCGAAGACTACGCGGAATCGCTCGCGGACATTCAAGAACACTGGGACGAGATGGATCCCGAGCAGCAAAAGCTCGCGATCGATGGTCTCAAGAGCGGCGCCGATCAGATTGCGAAACGCTCTCGCAAGATCAACGCTGGCGTGAGCGACCTCGACCTCAAGATCATCGTTCCCCTCGACGTTGCCGCGCACGCACTCGATAACAAGGTCAACGAACTTCCCGCACTCTTCGACCACGCGGCTGAGAAGTCCCGAGAAGTCGCCGACAAATTCAAGAGACTCGACGACGGAGTAGGCGAGCTCGACGCGAAATCGACCGAGCTCGTGGATGGCATCAACCAGCTCGCGACCGGCGCAAACACGCTCGATGACGGCCTCGGGAAGCTCTCGAATGGTGCCGGCGACCTGACAAACGGCACGGGTCGTTTGGCGGATGGCACGAGCCAACTCAAGGACGGAACGGGCACGGCGTACGCGGGCGCTTCGACCCTCGCCGACGGCGCCTCGAAGCTCGACGCCGCGAGCGGAAAACTCAACGACGGCGCACAGCGCCTCGCGACGGGCTCGAGTGACCTCACAACCGGCGCAGGCAAGCTTCAGGACGGCGCCATAAAGCTCGATGGCGGCATCGGCAAGCTCAACGATGGCGCCGTGAAGCTCCACGACGGCTCCATAAAACTCAATGACGGCGCCGTGAAGCTCAACGATGGCCTCGGCAAACTCAATGACGGCGCGACCGAACTCGGCGGCGGCCTCGGCAAACTCAAGGACGGCGCGAATGAGCTCCACGACGGCCTTGCCGATGGTGTCGAGCAAGTACCGAATTACTCCACGTCTGAGAAGGATCATCTCGCGAGCGTTGCCTCTCAGCAGGTAGACCTGTCGAAGCACCGCCTGCACGAGGTTGAAAGCTACGGCTACGGCCTTGGCCCGTACTTCATGACGCTTTCGCTATGGATCGGCGCGCTCGCGTTCTTCCTGGTGTTCCCGGCCCTGAGCGGTCGCCGCGTGGGCAGCAACATGCCTGCCGCAATGGTCGCCCTCGCGAGCTACCTTCCGGGTGCCTTGGTGAGCGTGCTTCAGTCGGTGCTCATGGTTTCGACCGTGCACTTCCTCGTGGGGATCGACATGATGCGTCTTGGCCAGGCGTTCCTTATTTCGTTCATCGCCTCGCTCACGTTCATGGCTCTCAACCAGGCACTCGTCGCGTGCTTTGGCCCCGTGGGGCGCTTCATGTCGCTCATCTTCACGGTGCTTCAGCTCGCGTCGGCGGGCGCTACGTACCCGATCGAGACGACTCCGGAGTTCTTCCAGATCATCAGCCCGTACTTGCCCTTCACGTCGGTCGTGAACGCACTGAGGGTCGCGATCGCGGGCGGCTCGATCAACTTCGCCCACCTCATTTGGATCATGGTTGCCTATTCGGCGGTCGCCTTCGTGATGCTCTTGTTCGGTATCCGTGCGAAGCGCCGGGTGGAGAAAATCAAGAAGAAGCTTCACGACCGTGTCGAGAACGCGGCTCAGGACGAAGCGTCGACTGGAGAGGGTGCAGAAGGCGCTGAGGAGTCCGACGGTTCTTCGGATACGGAGGATGCTCCGCAGCCCGGTGATGCTGAGGGCGCCGAGGACACGGAGGACACCGAGGAGTCCGCGGTTGCTGAAGAGCAGCAGGACGCTGGCGAGGCGGCCGAATCCGAAACGCCCGAGAGCGGTGAGGGTTCGGCACCCGGGGAGAAGGCCTGACGGGCACCGGGCGCGAGTTATCCACAATCGAGGGTCCGACGACTGCCAAGGCTCACCTGTTTCCGTAGGATCGAGGCATGACGCTTCCCTCCCATCCGTTTCAGGTCAACCTTCACGCGGTCGTCGAGCTTCTGAGCACGCACATCTACTCGAATCCGCGCGTGTTCCTGCGCGAGCTCATTCAGAACGCTCGCGATGCGATCATGACGCGCATCGAGGCGGGCACGCTGACCCTCGATGATGCCCTCATCCAGGTGACGCCCGTGGGCCCCGAATCTGGCGAGCTCGTTGTCACCGATAACGGCGCGGGCATGCACCGCGAGGAAATGGCGGAGCTCCTCTCGACCGTCGGCCAATCGAGCAAGCGGGACATTTTCGACTTGCCTCGCACGGATCGGCTGGGGCAGTTCGGCATCGGGCTGCTGAGCTGCTTCATGGTGAGCGATGAAATCGTGGTCGAGACCCGCCCCGCCTCCGGTGGGGAGGCGAGCCGTTGGGTGGGCCGCAGCGACGGCACGTTCACGCTCGAATCTCTCGAGGGTTCGGCCGGCTCTCACGTTGCAGTCGGCACGAGCGTGCGGCTCACCCCCCGGCCGGATGCTCGCGAGCTCACGTCATACGTTCGCGTGTGGGAGCTCGCGACCACGTTCGCGGAGTTCCTCCCCGTGACGCTCGAGGTCTGCGGGCCGCGTGGAACCGAGCGTTTCGTCAACCGCACCCCGTTTTTTACCCGTCACCTCTCCCCCGGGGTGCTCCCCTCGGCGGCAGATGCTCCCGTGGAGGGCAGCGAAGATGACCTTCACGCTTGGGCCCTCGAGCGGGATCTCGAGCACCTCGCCGAGTACGGAACTGAGCTTCTCGGTGCACAACCCCTCGACATAATCGACATTTCCGTTCCCGAAACGGGCACGCGAGGAACCGCTTTCGTTCTTCCGGCCTCCCCCTCTCCAGGCGCGCGGCAGGCCACGCGCGCCTACATGGGCGGGCTTCTCGTCTCCGAAGCCCTCCCCGATCTCCTGCCCGAATGGGCATTTTTCGTGCGAGTCGTTCTCGATTCCACGGGGCTCACCCCCACCGCCTCGCGCGAAGGTTTCGTCAACGATGAGGCGCTCGCGGTCACGAAGCGCGCGATTGCCTCGACCTTGCGGTCCTGGATCCTCTCGCTTGCTGAGAGCGATCCGCGCGGCCTCCAGCGTTTCCTTGCCATTCACGACTTGGCCCTGCGCTCCCTCGCCGTTCACGATGTGGAGCTCGCGCGGATCGTGCTGCCTCATTTCACGTTCGAGACGAACCAGGGGCGCATGCTCGTGAGCGAGATCGTCGAGGCGAACCCGCGTGTGCGCTACGCCGAAACAACGGAGGAATTCCGCCAGCTCGCGGGCGTAGTCCCGAGCGACCAGGTCGTCGTCAATGCCGGCTACGTGTACGAAAAAGACCTCATGCGGATGCTCGGCGAGACTATTGCGTCCGCGAGCGCCGCGCCCATCACCCTTGGCGATGTGATTGCGCAGTTCGGGGCGGTGTTCGGTCCAGACAAAGAGGCCGCCGAACGCGTGCGCGCATTCGCCGAAACCGCGCTGTTTGGGCTCGATTGCGACGTCCAGGTGCGCGCATTTACTCCCGAGGATGTCCCGGCCCTCTACGTCGTTGATCCCGATGTTTTGAGGAGCATGGAGCTGCGCCGCCTTGAGGAATCGACGAGCGGCTTCTGGGGCGACCTCATGCGTGAGGTCACGGCCTCCTCACCGGAAACGGAGCGTGCGCCGGAAGGCCCAGACTCGAGCCTGCCCACCCTTGCCACACTCGTTCTCAACTGGAATAGCCCCCTCGTGAAAATGCTCGCGGGCATCGAGAGCGAGGATCAGGTGGTGGCCTCGCGAACGGTGCGGCTCATCTACGTGCAGGCGATGCTCGCGGGGCACAACCCGCTGCGGCCCGCGGATCGGGCGATCCTCAACGAGTCCCTTTCCGACATGCTCGCGCTTTCCACGAATCTCATGCGGCGCGATCTCTCGATCGAGGATTTTCTCGAACCGGGCGAAGGCACCGAAAGTTAGGCTGGGACCATGCGTGAACTCCAAGCATCGATTATCAACGAGATGGGCGTGAAGCCCCAGATCGACCCTGCGGCAGAGGTCGAGCGCCGCGTCGCTTTCCTGACCGAGTACCTGCGTTCGACCGGCGCGAACGGCTTTGTGCTCGGCATTAGCGGCGGCGTCGATTCGACTCTCGCGGGCCGCCTCGCTCAGCTCGCGGTTCAGAAGGTGCGCGCCGAGGGCGGCGACGCTCATTTCGTCGCGGTGCGCCTTCCACACGGGGTGCAGCACGATGAGGCCGATGCGGCCGCGGCAATGGCGTGGATCGGCGCGGACCGCGAGATGACCATCAACATCAAGGGCGCTGCGGATGCACTTCGCCACGAGTTTGCGTCTGCGGCTGGGCATGAGACGAGCGATTTCAACGCGGGCAACATCAAGGCGCGCCTGCGCATGGTCGCTCAGTACGCGATCGGCGGTGACGAAGGGCTCCTCGTGATCGGCACGGATCACGCCGCCGAGTCCACGGTCGGGTTCTTTACGAAGTTTGGCGACGGTGGCGCGGACATCCTCCCTCTCTACGGGCTCAACAAGCGCCAGATCCGCTCGCTTCTCGAACATCTGGGCGCACCGGATCCGCTCTGGACCAAGGTGCCGACCGCCGACCTGCTCGATGGCAACCCCGGGCGCACGGACGAGGACGAGCTCGGCGTGAGCTACGACGACATCGACGACTACCTCGAAGGCCGAGACATCCCCGCGCCCTCCGCAGAGAACATTGAGCGCCGCTATCTCTCGTCGCGACACAAGCGCACAACGCCCGTGACCATCACCGACACGTGGTGGAAGGGCACCCCGGAGTCGCGATGAGCGAAACAGAGACCGTCGAAAGCCTCGCGCGCCGCTTCGACTCCCCTGCGCCGATGCCGCCGCGGGAACGGTGGGAGATCGGCAAGCGCGCCGAGCGACTCGCGGAGGAGCGAGGCGATAAGCGAGCCCTCTACGAGATCCGCATGCGGCTCGTAGGTTTCGCCTTCCAGGCAGCCGAGGCCACGGAGCAGCTCACGCTGTTCCTGTGGTGCGCGCACATGCACGATTCCGATCCCTCTCGCTACCCCGTGCGTCCTCTCGAGACTCAGCCGGACGTCGACCTCCTGTGGTGGTACAAGTGGCTCACGGTCATGCTTCTGAGCTACCCCCAGTACTCGCTTTCCCAGGTGCGTTCCGCGCTCGACATGATGCGCGCCGCCTATCAACGCGAAGGAGCCGGGGAAGCCGGAATCCTGTGGGCTGAACTCTCTTTCGCGCTCGAGACGGGCAATGTCGACGAAGCCCGCGAGGTTCTCACTCGCATCAAGGCGTGCCCTCCCGACGAATACTCCAATTGCGACGCGTGCGCGAGGGCGCAGGAAGCCACGATTTTGTGGCAGATCGACGAGCCGGAGGCAGCGCTTCGCCTCGTGGACGAAATCCTCGACCGGGGCTACGAGTGCGCGGAAGAGCCTCAGTCGATCGCCTCAGAGGCCTTGTTCGCCTTTGCGCGCGCCGGGAGGCTTCCCGAGGCCGCGGCGCTCGCGGAGTTTTCGTACCCGCTGATCATGTCCTCACCGATGCATCTCAGCCACCAGATCGACCACATGCTGTTCCTTCTCGCAACGGGCAATGTGCGCATGGCGGCGATGCTCTTCGTGCGCCACTTGCCGAACGTACGCCACGAGGGTCTCGCCCCGAGCATGTACCTTGCGGCGCTCAAGCAGCTAATCGTGGTGGCGAGCGAGCTTACGCGCGCCGGGTACGGCGCGATGACGATCGAGGGCCTCAACGGCGAAGACACAACCGTCGAGAAGTTCATTGAAGCGGCGCGCAGCACGGCGCTTCCCCTTGCGGAAGCGTTCGATAAGCGCGATGGCACGAATGACCGCGCCGTCTCGGTCACCGAGGCAGGCCGCACTCCGCTCGAGCGCTTCTCGTTCGAACTCGGCGGCTGAATCGATCCTCGGGAAAGCGGCTCACGTCCCGCAGAAGCTCGTGAAGAATCGAGCGTGAGCCGGTGGCGCCTCGAGGTCCTCGAATCCGTCGCGGCGCGTCCACGGGTCGCGAATCGCGGCAAGGAGGCGCTCGAATTTTCCCCGCTCGCCGCGCTCGACGTCGCGCAGTGCTGCCTCGACGTGGTGGTTGCGGGGAATGTAGATCGGGTTCGTCTCGCGCATGAGCGCCTCGGCGCGCTCGAGGCTCGTTCCTCCGCGCGAGCGAAGCTCCTCGAGTTCAGCTCGCCACGCGCTGCCCGCAGCGAACTCTCCGTCGATGCTTTTTCCTTCGGCGAGGGCCCTGAAAAACAGGGTGAAGTCCATGTGCTCGCGTTCGAGGGACTCGAGGGTGTTCGCAACGAACTGCGCCAACGCGACGTCCGGTTCCGCCTCGATTCCGAGCTTTCGCGCGAACACTCGCGTGAAGACAGCGCGGTACTCCTCCTCAAACTCCGCTAGTACCGCACTCGCGTCGTCGATCGCGCGCTGCGGATCCGGGTCGATGAGGTCGAGAAGGGCTTCGGCGAAGCGCGCGAGGTTCCACTGCGTAATGGCCGGCTGCTGGTCGTAGGCGTAGCGGCCGCCGGTGTCGATCGAGCTGAAGCACGCCCCGGCCTCGTACCGATCGAGGAAGGCACACGGCCCAAAGTCGATCGATTCGCCCGCAACGCTGACGTTGTCGGTATTGAGCACGCCGTGCACGAACCCCACCCCCATCCACTGCGCCACGAGCCGCGCCTGGCGCGCGGCGACGCCGCGAAGAAGAGCAAGGGCAGGCCGCCGGCGAGCGTCGGCACTCTCTTCCCATCCGGGGTAGTGCCGATCGAGGACGAATCGTACGAGCGTGTCGCGCGTATCCGCCGCGATTGTTCCCTGATCGCCCGCGACCCTCGCGAACTGGAAGGTGCCCACGCGAACGTGGCTTACAGCCGTGCGCACGAGGATCCCCGCGGGTTCCGGCTCGGGTGCGCGGCGCCTGATCCGCTCCCCCGTCTCGAGAACCGCGAGCGCGCGGCTCGCGGGAATGCCGAGGGCGTCAAGCGCCTCCGAGATGAGGTATTCGCGATACATCGCGCTGAGCGGCGCTTTGCCGTCCGATCCAGGACGCGAGAACGGCGTGAGCCCGCTGCCCTTGAGGTGCACATCCACGATAGCATCGCCGCAGGTCAGCTCGCCCATGAGGTGAGCGCGGCCGTCGCCGAGGACGGGCGAGAAGGTGCCAAACTGGTGGCCCGAATACGCCATGGCGTGCGCGCTGTGCGCATTCGCAAGGCTGCGCGCGAGGCCCTCGACCGCCTCGATTTCCGCCCCGGAATCAATCCCGAGCTCCCTCACGAGCGGCGCATTCGCGGCCCCCACGCGCGTATCGGCGGGGATGCTGGGCGCGCACTCGCGCACGAGATCGGGAAACTCGCGCGCGAACTGGGTGGTCAGTGGCGGAAACTGGGAAGGCACACCACCACGCTACAGGGTCCGTTCCGACGCTTGCTCACCTAGCGTCGCACCCACATCCGTGAGCGCTTGACCACTACACTTTCGGTATGCCGCGCTTTTCTCGCGCCGACGTCTATCGGCGCCAATACAAAGCGATCGTCGCCATCTTCGCCGCGTCCTGCATGCTCGTCTCGATTGGCACGCTCGTGAGCACCATTGCGGCCGGGCAACCGTCGGACCAACGGGCGATCCCCGCTGCGCCCGCACCCGTGAAGGCGCGCGTGATGACCATCCCGGACACCCCCGCGGATGCCTCCGCTCTCACAAATCTGTCGCGCGGGGTGGATCTGCGCGAGGGCGAAAGCCTCGGCATCGATGTGTCTTCGCATCAAAAGACGATTGACTGGGGCGCTGTCGCCGATGCGGGCGTGAGCTTTGCGTACATCAAGGCGACCGAGGGCACTGGTTATACCGACCCGAAGTTTGCCGCGAACTGGGAGGGCGCCACGAAAAACGGCATCACCCCGGGCGCCTACCACTACTTCACGCTGTGCTCCCCCGGCGCGGATCAGGCACGCGATTTCTTGAAGGCAGCCCCGCCGGATTCGGGGGCGCTTCCACCCGCCCTCGACCTCGAGTTTGATGGCGCGTGCGAAAAGCGCCCCGAAGCTGAGCACGCCAATGCCGAGGTCGAGGCCTTCGTGAACGCGGTTGAGAAGGCGTGGGGGCGAAAGCTCGTGATCTACTCGAGTACCGAGTGGCGGCGCCACTACGACCTCCCGCACGCCGAAGGCCGCCCAACCTGGCTCTTCTCCGAGTCGTCGCGACCCAAGGAGGATCGCTGGGCGGTATGGCAGCTGCGTTTTGACGGCACAGTCGACGGAATTTCCACTAAGGTCGATATTGACGTGATTCGGCCAGCGCATCTCAAAGGAGAGTAATCGATGACGAGACAAGTAAGCGTCGTACTCTTTGACGCATTCGAGCTGCTTGATGTGTGCGGGCCGGTTGAGCTTTTGAGCCACGTCGAGGGCATCACGCTCGACTTTGTGGGACCCGAGGCGGGTCTCGTCTCGAGCGCGCAGGGCCTTCGCGTGGAGTGTGGCCGTTCGTTTCGGGAGCTCTCCAAGGAGCCGATCGACATCCTTCTCGTCCCGGGTGGGCCCGGCACGCGAACGCTCGTCGACGATGCGCCGTTTCTCGCGTGGCTTACCGAGGCCGGCGCGCGTGCCCGGCTCCTCGCGTCCGTGTGCACGGGCTCGGCGCTCCTCGCGTCGGCCGGGCTGCTCGAAGGCTACCGGGCAACGAGCAATAAAGCCGCTTTCGAGTGGGCGCGCACCTTCGGTCAGACGATTGCCTGGCAGAGGGAGGCTCGCTGGATTGAGGATCGTGATCGCTGGACGTCCTCGGGCGTGGCCGCTGGGATGGACATGACCGCCGCCCTCATTGCCTCCCTGTGCGGCACCGAGGCCCGTGATCGGGCCCTTGCGAAGGCCGAATACACGGCCACCACCGATAGCGATTCGGATCCCTTCGCCGCCGCGCCCCCTCTGCCCTGAGGGCGTGCACAGCGGGGCGGCAGGCCCTCACAACTGGCGGAGGCGGTGCCAGCGAGAGACCCAGTTTTCGACATCGACGAGGGGCACGAGAAGCGGAGGCTCCTCGCTTGCGGCGGGCCGCAGCGAAGCGTCACGGACCGCCGCGCTGTTTTCGCGGCGCGCCCGAGCGTTGTAGTCCTCGAGGTATTCGCGCACCGCGTCTTGTGATGGGAGCGAGCGAAGAGTGTGCGCGAGCATATCGTGTTCCTTGCGCAGCACCACAGCGGCGGGCAATAGCGCCTCGCGATCGAATTCGCCGGAGGAAATGCGCGATTTAATCCACCAGTCGGGATCGTGCACGTCCGGAAGCTCGAGCTGCACACCCGCGAGGCGAAGGTTGTCAAAAACGCCGGCAGCGGCAGCCCGATCGGCAGCCGTCGGAACGAACCCCGCGCCCTCCCCCACGGCACCGAGCCATGAGTTTGTGCGCGAGCCCGAGGGTGTCTCCTCACTCATGCTGCTCAACCCCTCACCCGAGTACACGCGTGCAGATACGCGAAAGCCCCTCCCGTAGGAGGGGCCCGCATGGGGTGCGCAAGGGGGGACTTGAACCCCCACGCCCGCAAAGGCACACGGACCTGAACCGTGCGCGTCTACCAATTCCGCCACTTGCGCGGGTACTTCGACACCGGGTTTCACGGCACACCGAGATCGAAGCGCTCCCTAATATAGCCCCACCGCCTCGCGCGCGCGAATCCGCGCACGGGCCAGGTGGGCAACGCCACGGGGTGAACTAGTCGTCGGTAGGCACCTGTGTCACGACGAGCACGCCCGAATCCTGGGAATTGAGGATCGTCGCTGCGATGACCGTGGCCTCTGCCTTGCCCCATTCCGCCTCGATCGGGCATACCTGGGAGTTGCGGCCGTCAGCGATCGACATCTCACCCGCACACTCGAACTTCGAGATGGGCATCTCGAGGGACTGCATCGCCTTGAGCGCCTTTTCGGACACCGCCGCGCCATCCACGGGAGAATCGACGGCCCACATGTCACCGATGCCGTAGGCAAGAACCTCGGTTCCGGGTTCGGTGAACTTCCCGCTGAGCGAGGCATCAAAGTCGTTGTCAAAGGCGACGAGAAGGCCCGGGCCCTGCACATTCGAGAAGGTGCCGTAGGCGTAGGCCTCGCGGGTCCTGTCCCCTGTCGTCACCGTGCAGTGGGTCTTCGGCTTGCCCGCGGTGATGTCAATATCGCCATCGCACTCCACGGTTGCCTCACCGCCATCATCGAAGACGCTCGAGATGGACGTAGCGATCACGTCACGGCTGAAGGGGAAGTCGCCGATATCCGGATTGGTGTCCTCAGTGAAGTGAGCGATTATCGCGGGAGCCGCGCCCACCTTCGCTTCAGGTTCGGAAGAAGCGGTTGGGCTCGAGCTCTCGCTCGGCGTTGCGCTCGCATCCTCGCTCGCGCTCGGCTCCGCACTCGGCTTGTCGCTTTCTTCGGCCGAGGGAATCTGGGTGGGGCTCGGCTTCGCCGTTTCGGGTGCGTGGGTGGGGGTCTCGGTTGGCGTGGACACCTCACCACCCGTAGCCCCGCACGAAGCGAGCACAAGCGCGGCGGCGAACGCGGCGGATGCGCCGCGGAACGTAGACCTCATCGACATGGAAATCTCCTCTAGACATGGGCACGAGGGAAGTGCGTGCTGACATATCTTCCCGCGCCCCACGCAAAAAGTAAAGACTTTGCAAAGTGTGGAGGTTGTGAAGGAAAGGCCGCACGCTCGAGCGGCAGGCAGGGTCCGACGGCTACCAGGCGCCTTACGAGGCCGCGGCGCTAAAACACCGCTCGTACATAAGGGATTCGCGCCGCGACAAGCGACACTGCCCACGAAAGCCCGAGCACGAGCACCCATGCGCCCACGCACGCGAGTGTTCCGCTCGAGTCGAGCCCGGGCACTAGGAGGCGCACACCTATGAGCACAACGAAATGGCACAGGAACACGCCGAACGACGCATCGCCGAGGCGCCGCAACACACCCTGCACGCGATCGGAAACCTCCCACTCGCGGCTCACGGCAAGAAGGCCCGCCACAAGCGCGAACGACGCACCGACATTCAAGGGTGAGCGGTAGTTGCCGCTGACGAGCTTGCCCCATCCCTCGTTCTCAATACCGAGACCGCCACACACGCCAAGAGCCACGAGCAGCGCGATACCGAGGGCGAGCACGGCGGGCGCAAGGCGCCGTCGGACCGGGTGGGCGAACGCGACGTGACCGGCAAGGTAGTGCCCTACGTAGAAAATCCAGTAGGTGAGCACCGCCCCGGAAATCACACCCGTGGGTTGCCCGACCGCCTCAAACGCGTTCGGAGCAAGATACACAGACAAACCCCACGCGAGGCTCACACCGGTGGCAGCCCACGCACGCGCTTTCGAATGCGCAACGAACGAGCCGAGCACGGGGGTAATGATGGACAGTCCCATGATGAGCCACAGAAAGTACAGCTGCGGGGACTGATCCCCCATGAGCGCTTCCTTGCCTAGCCGCTCCGCGGTCAGGTCGCGACCCAGAACCACGCCATTGATCACAACGCCATACACGAGCGTCCACACGATGGTCGCGGGAATGAGCCGCGCGAAACGCGAACGTAGAAACGGCCATGCTCCATTGCGCATCGCCACCGGAGCGAGGTTCAGGGCGCCGGAGATCATGATGAACACGGGCACTGCAGCGTTCAGCATCGAGCGGAACACAACGAGAGCCCAGGGGGCGCTTTCGGCAGTGGCGGCGGGCGCGAGACAGTGGATGCCTACGACAGCGACGATCGCCGAAATACGCACAACATCGAGCATTGGCACATAGCGCCGCTGAGGTGTCGAAGGCATGGGATCAAGGTTACGAGAAGTCGGCGCGCGCCTTTTCAGCCTCGGCAAAGCTCGCGTCGATGGCCTCAACGCTAATGCGGTGGCGGAACACGAGCACGTACGCGAGGGTCACGAGCAGCACGAACGGGATGCCCACCATGGCCGCGAGCTGCATGCGCTCAACGGCGATCACCGTCGAGAACACGAAAAGGAGGCCGGCAATGCCCGCGATCGCCGTCACCACGCCACCGGGCATGCGGAATAATTCGCGGCCGTCGCGCGTGCGGTGATAGACCACGTAGGTCACCAGGATCAAAACCCACACGATGACCGCCGAGAAGATCACGGTCGACATGATGAGGGGGAACAGACCGCCGATACCCGTCATCGCAAGCACCACGACGACGAGGATCCCGCATGCGTGCACGATGATGCCGGGCAGCGGAATGCCGCGCCTGGTCGTGCGCTCGAGCATTTGCGGGGCGAGCGAATCCGCGGCGAGCGAGTGAAGAAAGCGCGAGCCCGCATACACGTTGGCGTTTGCGGCGGACAGCGCGGTGATCACCACGATGAGGTTCGTGAGGCCCGCCGCCGCAGGAATCCCGAGTTCGTGGAACACCATGACGAACGGCGACAGGCGCACGTCACCAGCGGCACCCGAGGCTTCTTTCCACGGCACGAGCGCGACGATGATCCCTATCGCCGCGACGTAAAAGAAGCTCAATCGAATCACGGTCGACTGCGCGGCCGTGCGGATCGACCGTGCGGGATCCTTCGCCTCAGCGGCCGAGATCGACAGCATCTCGATGCCGCCGAAGGAAAACATCACGAGCGCCATCGAGACCCACACGCCTTTGAAACCAAAGGGCATGAAGCCACCGTCGTTCGTCCAGTTCGAGACCCCGGCAGCAGGTGTTCCCGGGAGCCCGAAGAACACGAGACACAGCCCCACGAGAATGAAGACGACGACCGCGATGACCTTGATGCTCGAAAGCCAAAACTCGATCGTGCCGAAGCTCTTGACGCTCACCACGTTGATCGCAACGACGATCGCGCCGAGGATCGCGACCCCCGCCCACTGAGGAAGATCCGGAGCCCAGAACTGGAGATACAGGCTGCACGCATACAGTTCAGCGGCGGTCACCCCGACCGTCACGATCCAGTAGAGCCACCGCACGAGGTATCCCCAAAAAGGCGAGAGATAGCGCGCGGCGAGTGTGCCAAATCCGCCCTGGACGGGGTGACGCGAGGCCATCTCGCCCATCGCGAGGGCGATGGTCATGGCAATGGCGGAGCCGATCGCAAAGCTGATGATCACGGCGGGACCGGCCACGGCGATCGCATCTCCGGAACCGAGGAAAAGGCCTGTGCCGAGCGCGGAACCCATCGCGATCATGGCCATCTGCCGATGCGTGAGCGATCGGGAAAGGTGGCCGTGTTCGTGGGGATCGCTGGCTGTAGACGGGTGTGAGGATGGGGAGGTCATTGCATAAATGTATTCAATTTTTTGGCAGGGCGCGCGAAAGACCACCAGATGACACGAAAAAGCGGCGGGTGTGGACCCGCCGCTTCCTCGTTCGCTCTCATTCGAGCGTTTACGCTATGCCGTTCAGGCGCGCGCACCCTTCGCGGCAACGACCTGGACAACGAGGTTTGCGTAAACCTCTTCGTGCAGGCGCACCGTCACGGTGTACTCGCCGAGCGACTTGATCGGCGCGGTGAACTCGACCTTGCGGCGATCGATCTCGCGATCGAAGCCAGCCTTAACGGCCTCGGCAACCTCGGCGGCGGTCACGGCGCCAAAGAGGCGGCCGTTCTGGCCCGCGCGCTCGGCCACGACGACCGGCTTGGTCTGGAGGAGGTCACGCAGTGCCTGCGCATCCTCGAGCGACGCCACGGCGCGCTTCGAGTTTGCGGCAGCCATCTGCTCGAGCTGACGCTCAGCGCCCTTGGTCCACGGCGTGGCAAGGCCGCGCGGCAGAAGGTAGTTGCGCGCGTAGCCGGCCTTGACCTCGACGACATCGCCGGGGCCGCCGAGCTTGGAAACCTCGTTGGTGAGGATGAGCTTGGTAGTAGCCATTTTTCTCTATCCTTCCTTGGCTCAGCGACCGGAGGTCGAGTAGGGAAGGAGGGCGATCTCGCGGGCGTTCTTGACGGCCTTCGCGATCTTGCGCTGCTCCTGGACACTGACGCCGGTCACGCGGCGTGCACGGATCTTTCCGCGATCCGAAATGAACTTACGCAGAACCGCGGGGTCCTTGTAGTCGATGTTCTCGATACCGGCGCTCTTGAGCGGGTTCTGCTTCTTCTTGGGCTTACGAAGCTCTGGCTTCGCCATCGTGGTGCTCCTTTGAGTGAGGGGAGCCCGGGCTTTCTACCCGGGATGGAATGGATAAATTGAGGATGTGTGCCGAGTGGCACGGCGCGATTTAGAAGGGCGGTGGCTCTTCAGCGCCGCCGTTGCTCCAGGGATCGATATCGGCGGGGTTCTGGCCGCCCTGCGGTCCACCCTGGGCGCCACCGCGGTTACCGCCGTAGCCTCCCTGGTTGGAGTAGCCGCCTTGGCCGCCACCGTAGTTGCCGCCACCGCTGTTACCACCGTTGAAACCGCCACCGAAGTTTCCGCTGCCGCCGCGCTGAGTGCGGGTCGGCTTCGCGGTCGCGTAGCGAAGCGAAGGACCGATCTCGTCGACCTGGAGTTCGATCGAGGTGCGGTTATTGCCTTCGCGGTCGGTGTAGGAGCGCTGCTGGAGGCGGCCCTGAACGATCACGCGGGTGCCCTTCGTAAGGGACTCGGCGACATTCTCGGCTGCATCGCGCCAGATGGAGCAGCGCAGGAAGAGAGCTTCGCCGTCCTTCCATTCGCCCGACTGGCGGTCGAACGTGCGGGGGGTCGACGCGACGGTGAACGACGCGACGGGAATCCCCGAGTTCGTAAAGCGCAGCTCGGGATCGGCGGTCAGGTTTCCGACGACGGTGATGACGGTATCGTTCGCCATGACTCTCCTTCAGCTGATGGTGCGGTGTGGCTTATAAACGAGATTTTTACTTCTCGTCGACGCGCATGAGCTTCGTGCGCAGAACGGACTCGTTGAGGCCGAGCTGGCGGTCGAGCTCCTTGGCGGTCTCGGGCTTCGAGGTGAAGCTCAGGACGACGTAGATGCCTTCCTGCTTCTTGTCGATCTCGTAGGCGAACTTGCGCTTGCCCCACACGTCGGTGTTGTCGACGGTGCCGCCCTCAGCAGGAACAACCTTGATGAGCTTCTCAAAAGTGGTGTCCACGGTACGCTCGTCGATCGACGGGTCCAGGATCACAACCATTTCGTACTTACGCATGTGTAAATCCCCACCTCCTGTGGTCTATCGCGGCCACGGTCCTTCCGTGGCAGGAGGGTCATGCATGCGCCTGCGGTTTTCCACAGACTTCCCAAGTCTAGCGGCTCGCCCGGGTTCGGGGAAGGGGGTCCGACGGTGGCCTGGACCTCACCGCTACCGAGGTTCTTTCGGCGTCGCGGTCGGCTCAACAGGTTTGTCGTTGCCGCGCGTCGGCTGTACCTTCGGCGTCTCCGGCTTTTCGCTCGGTTCAGGCTTCGGTTCGGGCTTCGGCTTCGGCGCTGGCGATGCCGGCTTCTCCTCGGACGGAGAAGGAGACGGCTCGGGCGCCTCCTGCGACGGCTCCTCGGTTGCGGGCGGCTCCTCACTCGGCTCTTCCGATGGTGCCTCGGTCACCTCGGGTTCCTTGGTCACGCGCGGCGCAGGCGCCTGCGTCCGCTTTGTCCTCTTCCGCTTCTTCTTGCCATCGGAGTCGACTTCGTCCGGGAAGTCAAGTTCGTCCTGCCCGTCGAGGGCGCTCGTCATGATGTCGGCGAAGATGCTCGCGGGCGCGCCGCCACCGGTCATGTCCTCCCACGGGCCGAACGGGGTGAGTGGCTCTTCAGTGCGGCCGTCGGAGCTTGGTTGGAACATGCCCACCGCTGTGACCAGCTGGGGGGTGTACCCCACGAAGAGCGCCGAGCGGAACGAGCTGGACGTGCCCGTCTTGCCCGCGACCGGGCGGCCATCCATTTCTTTGTTGACGATTCGTGCCGAGCCGCGAGAGCTCGTGGGTTCCTGGAGGGCGACGGTCGCGTTGGTGGCCGTAGATTCCTTAAGAACTCTCTCGCCGTCATCCTTATGGGCGTACTTGCTCGAACCGTCAGCATTCGTCACTTTTTCGACAATGTGAGGCGTGCGCTTGATACCGCCCGAGGCAATCACGGAGTACGTCCCCGCGAGCTCGAGAACCGTGAGCGATGAAGAGCCAAGGACGTTGCTCGGGCTGTCGTCGAGGCCGGGCGTCTTTTCGGAAAGCCCCATCTTGATTGCCGCATCGCGCGTCTTCTTGGCGCCCATGTCAACGTTGAGTGCCGCGTAGGGCGTGTTGTAGGAGTGCCTCGTCGCGGTCAGGAGATCGACGCTGCCACGCGAGGCGTTGCCGAAGTTCTTAACGGTCCACCCCTTGAAAGTCCTTGGTGAGGAAGCATCCCAGTGGGAGTGGAGGCTATAGCCCTCCTCGAGCGCCGCAACAAGCGTGAACGCCTTGAACGTTGAACCGGCCTGCATGCGCGACTGGGTCGCGTCGTTACGCTGCTGCTTGAGGTAGTCCTCGCCGCCGTAGAGCGCCCGGATCGCACCGGTTGACGGGTCGATGCTCACGGTTCCCACGCGGTTATTCTCGGGGCGGTCCTCGGGGAGATTCGCGATCGCTTCGACGGTCGAGTCTTGCGTGTGCTTGTCGATCGTCGAGACGATCGTGTAGCCGCCCGTGTCGATGTCGTCCTCGTCGAAGCCTCGCGCCTCGAGTTCCTTGCGCACCGTCGTCATGAGGTAGCCATTTGTGCCGCGCAAGGAGTTTTGACGTTTGTATTCGATCGTCTCGGGAAAGCTGAGCTTGTCAGCCTCCTCCTTCGTGAGGCTTCCCGTCTCGTTGACCTCTCGGTCGATGACCCGCTGCCAGAGCGCCTTCGCTTTATCGGGATTCTTCGCCGGGTCGTAGGCGCTCGGTGCGGGAATGACGGCGACGAGAAGGGCGGCCTCGGCGTCATTGAGCTCGCTCGCACTCTTACCGAAGTAGGCCTGCGCCGCCTCTTCGATTCCGTAGGCGGAACGGCCAAAGTAGATCGTGTTGAGGTAGCGCGAAAGGATCTCGTTCTTGTCGAGCTCCTCATCGATTTTGACGGCCATGATCATTTCGCGCACCTTGCCGGTATACGACGTGACCTTGCCCGTGTAGTAGTTCTCGACATACTGCTGGGTGATCGTCGAAGCCCCCTGGCGGGAGCCGCCAGAAAGGTTGTTCACGAGAGCGCGCACGATACCCTTCGGCGAAATGCCGCGGTTCTCGTAGAACGTGGAGTCCTCCGAGGCGACGACAGCCTCCTTGACGTTGTCCGGGATCTCGTCGGCGGGCAGGATCGTGCGATTGAGGTCGCTGAACTCGCCGAGGAGAGTCTTTCCGTCCGAGTAGTACACGCGGGTCGTTTGAGCAACGGCGATATCGGTCGGCTCGGGTACTTCGGTAGTCGCATACAGCCACGCACCGAAGCCCACGCCAGCACAGAAGAGGACGAGGACGGCCGCGGAAAGGAGGCGCCACGAGGGAAGCCACCGCAAAAAACCCTCCTTTCCGGCGCGCGGGTAGTTGAGAAAGTTCGTGGGCTTGGGTTTGGGCTTGGGCTTAGACGCAGCCGTGCCTGCTCCCGCTACAGCGTGCCGGCCTTTCGTGGGCGCGGCGCTTTCGGGTCGCGGTTTCGTGCGGCTGCGACCAATGCTCGCTGCCGCGGGAGTGGTCGCAGGGCGCGCTGCACGCTTTCCGCTCGAGCGGGTACGGCTCGTCCCCTTTGGGCTCTTGTCGCTCACTTCGAGGTTCCTCTCGTCGCCGGCGCGCTTTCGTGCGCCCCATTATGCGCCCACCATTCCTGAAGGCGCCTCGAGGCTTCCTCCTCGCCAAGGGGCCCCTCCTCCATGCGCAGCTCAAGAAGGTAGGCATATGCCTTGCCGACTGCCGGGCCGGGCTTGAGATCAAGAATCTGCATGATCGCGCGGCCATCCAGATCGGGCCGGATTTTGGAGATCTCTTCTTGTTCCGCGAGCTCGGCGATGCGTTTTTCGAGGTCATCGTAGGCTTCGCGAAGGCGCTGGGCCTTGCGCTTGTTACGCGTCGTGCAATCGGCGCGCGTGAGGCGGTGAAGGCGTTCGAGCTGATCGCCCGCGTCCGTCACGTAGCGGCGCACGGCCGAGTCTGTCCATTCGCTATCCGCGTAGCCGTGAAAGCGAAGATGCAGTTCGATGAGGTGTGCGACCGCCTTGGTCGTCTCCTTATCGAACTTGAGTGCCTTCATTCGGGCCTTCGTCATGCGCGCCCCCACGACTTCGTGGAACCGGAAGGTCACGACTCCGCCTTCTTCGTAGCGGCGCGTATTAGGCTTCGCGCAATCGTGCATGAGCGCCGCGAATCGCAAAATGAAGTCGGGGCCGGGAACCGGTCCTTCGGGGCCTGTTTCAAGGTCAATCGCCTGCTCAAGCACCGTGAGCGAATGCGTGTAGACATCCTTGTGCCTGTGGTGCTCATCGATCTCGAGCCGCATCGCGGGAAGCTCGGGAAGGATGATCTCGGCGAGGCCAAGATCGACCATCTGCTCGAGGGCACGCCTCGGGTGATCGCCGAGCATGAGCTTGACGAGTTCCTCGCGCACACGCTCGGCGCTCACGATCTCGAGGCGGCCGGCGAGGGCCGCGATTGCGCGCGCGGTTCCCTCCTCGATGTCGAATCCAAGGGTCGAGGCGAAGCGCACGGCGCGCATCATGCGAAGCGGGTCGTCGCTGAAGGACTGTTCGGGAGCGACCGGTGTGCGAAGAAGCCCCGCAGCAAGATCCTCGAGACCGCCGAACGGATCGATGAACTCGAGAGAGGGAAGACGAACGGCCATCGCGTTCACGGTGAAGTCGCGTCGCGAGAGATCGCCATCGATCGTGTCACCGTACGCGACCTGCGGCTTTCGAGACTGCGGATCGTATTCCTCCGTGCGGTACGTCGTGATCTCGACCTTGACGCCGTCGAGCTGCGCGCCGAGCGTGCCAAACTCGCGCCCCATGTCCCAGATCGCGCCCCGTTTGCCGACCCACTGCCGAAGAATCTGCTCCGTCGACTCGGGCCGCGCCGACGTCGTGAAATCAAGGTCATCGCTACTGCGGCCAAGAAGGGCATCGCGCACGGGCCCGCCGACGAGTGCCAATTCCTCGCCCGCAGTCTCGAACATGTGGCCGAGCTCGTGAACGGAGGCTGGAAGCGCCTGGAACATGCTCCGCGCGCGGATGCGAACGGTCTCGATCCCCATCCGGTGTGCTTCACGCTTGTCGCCGTTAGTCACGTCGTTCATTCCTCACCTTGATCTGTGATGTGCGGATCGCTCCGCGCGCGCCACCCGTGTTTGGCACGTGGCACGAAGCTGCGCCCTCTACAGTGGTTCCATGCTTCGATCCGTGACGCGGCGCGTTTGTCGCGCCCTCTTCGTCATGGTCGCACTGTATTCGATCCTGTGTGCGGCTCTCGTGCCCGCCGGCGCGCTCGCCCAGCGGGACACCGCAGCGTACCAGTTTACCGGCCAGCAACCGCCCACGAATGTGGCACTGACCGCACCCGCCCTACCGTCGGAACCCGCCCCGTCACCGGAACCTGACGCCCGCGCGCCCCTCACGCTCGATCTTCGCGCGCTCTCCCCCGGGGCGGTGAAGCCGGGCGGTACGGTCGAAGCCCGCGTGAACATTACCAACACGGGAAGCACCCCGCTTGAGGGCGTGGCCCTGGAGCTCTCGGGGCTCACGTCGCGAGTCACGGATCGCACGGTTGCCGACGAATGGGCGGCGATGGATGCGGCGGATACATCGCACCGAGGAACGGTGCGCGGAACTTCGGCCACGCGCACGCTCGGGCCGGGCGAGGCCGCCGAGTTCACGGTGCGCGTCCCGACGGACTCTCTCGGCTACACGCGAGACGAATCACTGTGGGGGCCGCGCCGCATCGCCCTTACGGCGGTTACGGGGGCGCAGGCGTCGGCCGACGCCACCCAGTCCTCCACCGGGGGCACCGCCGCCGCAACTCTCCGCACGTTTCTCGTGTGGCAGCCCACCGCCGAAACGCCCCGGATTTCCCTCGCATACCTCGCGCCTCTCGCAAGTGCCGATCCCGCACTCGCGGCGACCGACCCCGACGCCTTCGCCAAGGACGTTCGCGAGGGTGCCTTCGCCGCGCAGTGGGACATTGCCCAGCGTGCTGACGTGAGCTGGTGGCTCGACCCCTCCATGCTCACTGACCTCAAGGTTCCCAAAGGGATGAGTACGCTCGACGAAGCGCTGTCTAAGCTCGATCCCGCACCTTCCGACTCCACGCCGAGCCCGAGCCCTTCCCCTCCCACGACCCCCGCTGCCTCCGACGCGGGCGGCGCCGATGAACCCGCGAGCGCACCCGCCCCCGGCACAACGTGGGGGCAGGATCACACCTGGGATGAGCGCCGCTCGGCGCTCATCGACGCGGCTTCGAGTCACGACGTCACGCTCGCGCCTTTCGCCCTCGCGAGCCCGGCAACTGCCCGCTCGACCGCGAAGTTGCTGGAGAAAGAGGCCTCCGCCGCTGCGACAAGCGCGGGCCTCAGCACGGCGCCGACAGTCGTCCGCATGGAACCCGAGGCGGTCTCCGCGAAAGCGATACGCGCATCGGGCGCGAAAGTCGCTCTTGTCCCCGCCGAATCCTTCTTCTCCTCCACGAACCCCAACGTCACACCGAGCGGTTACGCGCAGCTTGCACGCAAGGGTGAATCCACGGTCGCGCTCGTCGGCTACGACACGCGTCTGACCGAACTTTCAGAGCACCTCGCTGACGCACGCGACCCCGAACTGTCCTACCAGCGGGCCCTCGCGGACACGGCACTCATCGCGGGCCAGCCGGCGTCGGCCCCGCGCACCCTCCTGCTCGCCCCGTCCGCGACCTCTTCACTGAATCCCGAGCGCACGTCGCACCTGCTCGATACCTTGAGCGCCGCGCCGTGGGTCGCCCACGCCCCTGCATCCACGCTTCTCGACGCGGCGAAGGCAGGAAAAGGCACGACCTCGATCATCGGCGAGAGTGGAAATTACTGGGTTGGCACGGTGAAGTCCGTGCGCGCGATCGGTGAGGGTTCCGACGCCAGCCCCGCCCACATCGACGCCTCGCCCGAAAAGGTGCCGGCGGGCGCAAGCGAACGGGTCGAGAAGAGCCTCACGTCGCTCACCGACGTGCGCGCGACGCTCAAGGACCCGAGCTACCTTTCCGGAGCGGTTCTTCTGGCGGCCTCGGGGGTGAGCAGCCCGTTTTTCGCGGACGCGAACGCGCACGTTCGACGGCTTTCTAGCATCGCGACGGTGACGGAAGCGAACACCCGGCGAATCTCGCTCACGCTCGCGGGAACCTACAACCTCGTCTCCAACGAAGCATCGATCCCATTTACCGTCCACAACGGATTCCCCACCCCGGCAACGCTCCAGCCCACGGTGTCGTTTTCTGACCGCATCGCAAAGACGGGCGGGAAGCTCTCACCGATCACTCTCCCCGCCCTCACGACGAGCGATCACTCCGTTCCCGTGCAAGCAGTGAAAAGCGGGAACGGCACGTTCACGGTGATGATCGCGAGCGAAAACGGGGTCATCCTCGATTCTCGCGAGAGCCAACTGAGCGTCAATCCGGAGTGGGAGAACTGGACGACCCTCGTCGCGATGGTGCTTCTTGCCGCGCTCGTCGCCATGGGCGTGATCCGCGCGGGCCGCACGAAGTCGGATGCCCGCAGCCCGGCCATCACGGCGCCCGAGGATCTTGAGAGCGTCGACGACCCCGACGCCTCCCCGCACCATTCGTGACACAGGAATTAAGGACCCGAACCGAACTATGAACAAACCGAGCACCTCCTCCGCGCGGGGCAAAGCTATGCGAGCGAGCGCCGTTATGGCTGTTGCCTCCGCGTCGACCCGACTCCTGGGTTTCGTGCGCACCTTTTTGCTCGGCATGGTGCTCGGCGGCTCGGCATCGATCGCGGCGAACGCCTATTCGGCAGCGCAAATTCTGCCGAACTCGCTGTGGATCCTCATCGGCGGCGGCACGCTCAACGCGATCCTCGTACCGGCGGTCGTGCGCGCAGCGAAGCTCCCGGATCGGGGCGAGGATTTCTGTTCGCGCCTGTTCACCCTGTTCTTCGTTGTCGCGGCGGCCATCACGACCCTGTGCACGCTTGCCGTTCCTCTCCTCACGGTCGTGGCGAACTCAAAGCTCGACCCGGGAACGGCGCAGGCCGCGACGGTTCTCGGCTATTTCATGATGCCGCAGATGATTTTCTCGTGCATCTACATCATGTTCGGGCAGATCCTCAACGCACACGAGAGTTTCGGCCCGTTCACGTGGGCCCCCGCGCTCAACAACATCATGAACATTGCAGGCTCGATCCTGTTCCTCGTTTTGTGGGGCACGCAGCCTGATGGCACGCAGTGGACGTGGGGCATGGTGCTCGTGCTCGCGTTTTCCCAAGTGGGGGGCAGCGCCGCGCAGGCCCTGCTCGTGTGGGCCTGGACGAGGAAGATCGGCCTCAAGATCAGGTTTAAGTGGGGTTTTCGCGGTCTGGGCCTACGCAAGCTCGGCACGATGGGCCTGTGGACGTTCGCCATGATGGTTATCGGCCAGATCGCGGTGTTCGCACGTCGCTGGTCAACGGGCGGTGCGGTCTCGGCGGTGGAAAAAGCGCAAGCGAGCGGGGTCGGCGCTTCCCGCGAGCTTTACCCCGCTCTCGCGGCCCTCGACTGGTCCTACACGGTTTTTATGCTCCCGCAGGGCATCATCGCCGTATCGCTCGTGACGAGTATCTTCCCGCGGATGTCGAAGCGCGTGACCGAACACGACCACCTCGGGGCCTACCGCACGTATTCGTCGATGAACAGGATTCTGTTCGTGCCGATGATCCTCGCGACCGCCGTGCTCGTTGTTCTCGCGGCGCCGATCATGTGGGTCGTTGTGGGCGGCACGAGTCCCACGGGCGCGGGTGCAAATGGGCTCGTGCTTATCGGCTACACGCTGGGACTTCCCGCGTTCGCGGCAACCTACCTCGTGACTCGCTACTTCTACGCCTATGAGGACACCCGCACGGCCTTCCTGATGCGCGTTCCCCCAACGGTGCTCTCGCTCATCGCGATCCCCGTGATCCTCTTCTGGGTCGATCCTCGCTATGCCGCTGCGGCGGGCGCTTTCGTAAGCTCGGTCGGGATTCTGATCGGGTGGCTCGAGGGCGTGTGGCACATGCGGCGCAATCTCGCCCGCAAGGGCGTCGACATGAGTCAGGTGAACTCGCTCGGTGCCGTGTCGATGGTTGCCCGTCTTCTCGTTGCCGGCCTGGTCTCAATGGCCGCGGGCTGGGGTCTCCTCGCACTTCTCGGCGATCTCACGTGGAAGGGGCGCCTCATCGCGATCGTCGTGGGCGTCATCGTTGCGGCGGTCATGACAGGGGTGTTTGCTCTTGTCGCGTGGGCGCTTCGCGTGTCTGAGATCCGCGACGCGGCAACGATGATCGCCTCCCGAGTCATGCGCAAGCGTGGCCGCGGGAAACCAGCAGAAAAGCCGCAGGAGGAGACTCCCGCCGCCGTGGAGGAAACCTCGAGCGTGCCAGAGGCACCCCGCTACGATGGTCAAACATCGGATCGAACTGTTCAAGCGAACCAAAGGATGACCGTGACCGATATTCGCAGCCTCGAGGAGCTTTTTTCCTCCCTCTCGCTGAGCCCTGCCCTGGACGGTTCGGGGCGCGGAGAATCTGGCCGCGTGCCATCGTCCACCACCGAAGGGGCGTCGTGGCATCGCGGTGTGAAGGAGAGCGGCGAGCCGATTCTCGTCTTCCTCGTGCGCGGGGAGTTTGCCGCCGATGTTCTCGATGCGGCCCGCCGCGTGTCTCTCGTGAGCGTTCCCGGCCTCGAGGCCGTCCATGACGTGCTTGAGCCGAGCGACGGCGAGTCGAAGGCGACCGCGGTGGTGTATACGGATCCGGGCCTTCCCACCCTCGCTGACCTCACCCGCGACGGCGCGCTTCGCGCAGAAACGGCCCGCACGATCGCGGGTCGCGTGACGACGACGCTCCAGGAGGCCCGTAGCAAGGGCATTCGCCACCACCACCTTGACGAGGATCGCGTGTTCGTGGATCTTGAGCACGATCAGGTGACGATCCTCGGCGCAGGTGTCGAAGATGCGGGCGACGAGGGTCTTTTGCACCTCACCGAACCCTTCACTCTCAGCCCGGACGTGCGAGCCGTGGGCCGGGTTTTGTATGTCGGGCTCGCGGGGCGCGGGCCGGAGTTTTTCGGTTCCGACGCCTCCTTCGATCCGTCGACAACGTCTCCGCGCACGGTTCCCGCCGAGCTGGGTGCGCTCACTGCGGCTCTTCTGACGCCGCTCACGCCGAATGCGCCCGCGGATGGACCGCGTCCGTTGTCGATTGAGGACGTACGCGAGGAGCTTTCACCGTGGCAATCGCTTCCGGTCACTCTCGAGGCGTACGATCCCGAGCAACACGCGGGGGCGCCTGTCCCACTCGCGGTGCGCAAGGCCGCGGGACCCATTGTCGCGGGGCCGTTTGAGCGCCAGGCGGAAGCACAGAGCAAAGCTGCGGTAAGCGATTCCGAATCGCCTGCTCCCGCCGAGAACCCCGAGGCCAATGAGAATGTCGAGGCCGAAGAGAACGCTGAGCACACAGAAACTCCCGCAAACAGCGAAGGCCCCGAAATCACCGAGGGCTCCGAGGCCCCTGAAGCCACACTGACGGGCACGGCCGAGACGGTCGACAGGCCCCTTACGGATTCTGAAAAGCCGTGGTCCGAGGTCATCGACGCCCCTCAGAACCCAAGCGCGGCAAGCACCTTCCCCGGCCACATCGACCCGAGTACGCACTACGCCCCGGCTGCGCCTGCGGAGGAACCCACGGCGCCGGTGGCGCCCGTCGCCCCTGCCGCACCCGCCCCTATTCCGGTCGCGGGTCGCGAGGAGTCCCTCGCCGAATCTCCGCGCACACCAAACACGAACGATGAACCCCACTCAGCTCCCGGCCGCCCGGCCGTGGCGCCTCCCTCGGCAGTGCAGCACGCTGCCCCTCGCGTGCGCCAAAACGCTCCCGGAGCGGGTGTCGTCATCCCCGTGCAGGGCCGCGACGCGAGCGCCTTCGACGCGAACGCTCCCGCCCCGCAAAGCCCACAGCACGCTTCAGCATTCCGCGACGTCATGGACATCGCACTCGCCTCCGACGCATCGGGGAGCACCCCGGCTTCCGGCGCCAGCACAGTGTCTCGCTCGACAACGGCGCGCGTCATTCTCGTTGCTGCCCTCCTCGCCGTCATCCTCGGCCTCGTCTGGGCGGTAACGTCCGTGACGTCGGTGGGCCGCCACAATCGAGATGTCGCCACGAGCCCGACCACGCAGGCGTCGGAAGAAAAAGCCCCGAAAGAAACCGAGGCCCCGGCTGAAAAGCCGAGCGAAAAACCAACCGAGACGCCCAAGCCCCTCGCGCCGCTCAACCAGGTGAGCATCGTGTACCCGCCGGACCCCACGAAGGCTGATAAGCCCGAGAGGGCGGGGAACATGCTTGACGGCGATCCGGGTACCGTGTGGAAGACCCAGCGGTACAACGGCGCCGATTTCGGCAAGCTTCGCGACGGGATGGGCGTCAAGCTCGACCTCGGCGAAGGTGAAGTCAAGAACGTCCGCGTCACGCCCGGCGCGCAGCAGGGCGGCACGATCGAGCTGCGCACCCTGACTGAGGACGGCCAGCTCGGCGACGTGCTCGCCTCGGGCGAGGTCGCCGCCGGCCAAGACCTCACCCTCACGCCCGAGAAGCCCGTCGACGCGCGGGCGCTTGTGCTGTGGGCCCCGAACCTCGGCGCTGTCGACGGTGGGTTCCGCCTCGAAATCGCCGAAGTGAAGGTCAATCAGGAATGATGTTCTTTCGTCGCGGCTCGCGTCGCCGCTCACGCGCGCGAGGCGAATTGAAAAGCTGGACGGGCTTCCCACCCGGGGTGTTCGCCGCTTTTCTCGTCGTGACGATTCTCCTTGGCGTCATGCTGTCGTGGGCGCTCAACCTCAGCGTGACGATGGACGCACCTGCCTCGCAAAGCATCGCCGATTCGAACTCGGCCCCTGGAACCGATAATGCCGGCCTTCCGGTACTCACCGAGTACACGCTCGGCGCCGAGGTCCAAAACCTTCTCGATACCGGAAGCCTGCAAACGCCCGCGACGTTCGACGTCACGCAGTGCCTGAAGTCCCTGTCGTCGAAAGAGTCGGTGCTTATGCTCGAGCAGGTGTCGTGGGGCGCCGACGAAAACGCGTGGCTCCTTGTGCTCGATGAGCATAACCTCACGCAAGTTCGCCGCGAGGGTGGGGAAGTTTCCGCGTCCGTCGTGCGTTCCACATGCGGAAGAAATGCCGACGGCGCCTCCGATCTCCTGTTTTCCGCACGGGTACTCGTGGATCCGAAGAGCTGACCGCGGATCTCAGCCTTCCCACCTACCCTTGTTCTGTTTGACCGTTGCGAGCTTTCGCTGTGAAAGGACATCATGACCACCTCTGAGCCTCAGACCCCGATCCTCAACACCCTCGGCGGTGGCTTCGGCATCAGCCTTGCGGGAGCGCAGACCGAGGCGGCTGAAACTGCTTCGCCTGCCGACGCTTCGGACGCCCCCGTGCGTGACATTGTGATCGTCGGTTCGGGCCCGGCGGGCTACACCGCCGCCGTTTACGCGGCGCGCGCTGGGCTGAAGCCCGTGGTCATCGCTGGCTCGCTTGATGCTGGCGGCGCCCTCATGACGACCACCGAGGTCGAGAACTTCCCCGGTTTTCCGGAGGGCATCATGGGCCCGGACCTCATGGGCAACATGCAGGAACAAGCGGAGCGTTTCGGCGCCGAGATCCTGTTCGAGGACGCTACCGACGTTGAGCTCGCAGGCGACATCAAGACCATCCGCACCGAAAGCGGTGACGTGTTCCGCGCAAAGGCCGTCATCATCGCGACCGGTTCCGCCTACCGCAAGCTCGGCGTCGACGGCGAAGAGCGTCTTTCCGGCAAGGGCGTGAGCTGGTGTGCAACGTGCGACGGCTTCTTCTTCAAGGACAAGGACATCTTCGTCGTTGGCGGCGGCGATTCCGCTGTTGAAGAGGCAACCTTCCTCACCCGTTTCGGCAAGTCCGTTACCCTGCTTCACCGCCGTGACGCCCTGCGTGCCTCGAAGATCATGGCGAAGCGCGCGGAAGATGATCCCAAGCTTCAAATCCGTTGGAATACCCAGGTCGTTGGCATCGAGGGCGATAACGAGCTCTCGCACCTCGTGCTTGAAAATACCGTCACCGGTGAGCGTGAAACGGTTCCTGCCGATGGTCTTTTCGAGGCGATCGGGCACCTGCCCCGCTCCGATCTTTTCAAGGGCCAGATCGATATTGACGACGAGGGGTACATCCTCTGCGAGGGTCGCACGACCCACACATCCCTCGAGGGTGTTTTCGCGTGCGGCGATGTCGTCGATCACCGCTACCGCCAGGCCATCACTGCTGCCGGTTCGGGTTGCTCGGCCGCTCTCGACGCAGAGAAGTACCTCGCCACGCTCGAGTGAGCGAGCGCGAATCCGACGGTTCGCTTTCGAGCCCAGCCGTCACGTTTCACATCCATCTCTATTGGGCCTCGTGGGCGGCGCCGTCTCTTCCTGCGCCGCTCACGGCCCGAGAATTGCGCGATCTTGATCTGCCGTCCGTAAGCGTTGATGCTCATGACGTTTCGGTTGCGGAAGATTCTGAGCAGCCTGGGCCGCAATTCTCGCCTCGCGTTCTTCCCACGTGGCGCATCGTTGCGCTTCGCGGTTCCGAAGTAGTGGACGAACGAGTGCTCGAAGGTGCGTGCCCAAAGTTTGCCGTCCGCGGTGCGCTCGAAGATTTGCGGCGCGATATTGCCACCTAACACGGCGCGAACCGCCGGGACTGACGGTCGAAACGCTCTCACCGTGCAGGGCGTTACGCCGTTATGCCCAGACTTATCCACATGGTTATCCACAGCAGCTCAACTTGTCGTGGGCATTCCGGGTATGCGTGTCTGACCAGGACTTTTGTCTATGATTGCGGCCTGTGCCGGACCGCCATCGGCGCCCGGATTCCTTGGGTGGGCTTTCTCCATCGCACGTTATCCACACACCTCTTCACATATGTGAGTTAACCACCGCAACTTCACGTGGAACCCCTCTTTCCCGTCTAGCACGTCGCCCCACGCCGCCGTCCTTACCTCGCCGAGGCGGTTCGTACGGTCCGCGGAACGCATCAGTTGTGGATAGATTCCAGAAGCGGTGGTAGCACTCGAAGGGCTGTTTCCCGTGAAACCCGACAGTGTACGAACAAACACAATTAGCGATCCCTCATGCGTCAAGAACATTTCTGAAGCTAGGGTTGCTTGCCCATAGCCTCGAACACCCTTCTAAGCACGCCTTGACTCCTATACACGACATTTCACGTGAAACATCGCCAACCGACTCTTTCTTCAGCCGCACCGCAACAGCGTTGAAAATGACTTGGGCTACCAACTACCGACAGGCGTCTGCGCGACGAATCACTGTGACGAACTCGTGGCTTGCTTTTCACCACGGTTCCACGTGAAACAAATGCGTCCGCACAAGTGCTCTTAATCGACATTGTGAAAATTGGCGACAACAACATAAGCCCGCACTTTGTGCTCCAGAAACGTTATCTAAAGGGCATAAAGCGGCGTTTCACGTGGAACACCGTTAATTGGAAATACGAATATAGACTATTCCGGAAACATCCGGCTGGAGCTAATCACGTACGCGCTTCTATCTCGCGTGTTTCACGTGAAACGGTTGCAAGTAGCCGTGCCGATACAGCCCAACTCGCAAATCGTCGTATCAAAAGGTTCTATGCCAATCCAGGCCATGTTTCACGTGAAACTTGTGCCAACAAACAGTCGTCGTAGAGCCGACGATTCGTACGCTTCATGATGTTTCACGTGAAACAGCGAACCTGTCTGCGCCCACCGAACGCGTTCTAGCGTGCAGGCTCCATTTGCGGTACAAAGCGAGTTTTGATTGCTAGACACGTTTAGAGAGTTTGATGTGAACCTAACTTCCCGCAAGTGCACAGCCCTCATGAGCACCAACGGCACGGGAGCGCGTAGCCGAATTGATAGGCGCAACAGCCTCGCGGCCCAGCAGTAGGGTTCCACGTGAAACAACCAGACGTACACGAATCGACGAGTACCCGCTACATTATCAGCTTTACGCTTGCGAGGGTCTCTCGGTCTTAGTGGTTTCACGTGAAACGCACGCTCGCGGCTTTGCTCGAACACGTAACCCCGGCTTTACTAGAGAATATGTTCCACGTGAAACACCGGGGGTTGCAGCCGACGGTTGAAGCCTTGAAGTAGAACGGTGCGGCCAATCTACAGGTCAGAGCAGTGCGGGAACAGCTTGGGAGTTTGGCGGTAGTGCAGTGCCACCAGAGAAATCCAGCTAAGCGCAGTCGGCCACGAATCGCATAGGGTTCCGCGAATACGGCACAGTTTCACGTGAAACTAAAAAAGGACGCACTGAGGGCCAAAAAGGGTACGTCAAATAAAACTTCCGCACATATGCGACGATGCGGCAATCTGCCACGGCCAAAAACGTTACCGACGGTTCCCGGAAAACACTTCCGCAAATATTTGACGTCTACGAGTAGGCGTCTGGGACCTGAATTGTTCAGTCCTGCGGGAGATCGACGTCCTCGAGGCCGAGCTTCGCCACGATCCGTTCGAGATCGTCGAGGTTCGTGAACTCGAGCGTAACTTTACCTTTGCGCTTACCGACATCGATGCGCACCGGTGCCTCAAGTTTCGTTGACAGCTGCGAGGTCAGGGATACCACGCGCGGGTTGTACGAGCTACGGCGGGTCACCGTGCGGGTTGCAGACGAGGACTCAACACCGTTCGCGATAAGGCGCTCAACAGCGCGAACACTCAGGCCTTCACTCACGATCCGCTGCGCGAGCTCCTCCTGGAGCTGGACATCATCGAGTCCCAAAAGCGCGCGGGCGTGGCCCGCAGAAAGCGCGCCGGACTGGAGTCGACGCTGCACGAGGGGAGGGAGGCGAAGCAAGCGCAGGGTATTAGAAATCTGCGGGCGCGAGCGCCCGATACGATCAGCGAGCTCGTCCTGGGTGCAGTTAAAGTCCTCGAGGAGCTGGCCATAGGCGGCTGCCTCCTCCAGGGGATTCAGCTGCGAGCGGTGCAGGTTTTCGAGGAGCGCATCGCGAAGAAGGTCGTCGTCGGCGGTCGAACGCACGATCGCGGGAATCGACTTGAGACCAGCGCGTTTCGCGGCCCGCCAACGGCGCTCGCCCATGACGATCTCAAAGGATTCGCCATCGACGGAGTCGGTAACGGGACGAACAACAATCGGCTGAAGAACGCCGACTTCACGGAGCGAATAAGCGAGTTCGTCCAGTTCATCCTCGTCAAAAACCGTTCGCGGGTTGCGGGGATTTTCGCGGATCTCGGCGATCGGAACCTCGACAAATTCGGCGCCCGGCACGGGCACGAGACCGTCGTGAGACGTCTGTGGGGGCGCAGCGGTAACCTGCGCATCTGATTCCGACGGCACTTCGACCGGTGCGGTCGCAGCAGCTTTCGCTGCCTTTTCGTCGTCGGCCTTACGCGCTGCCGCTGCGGACTTCGCTGTGGCCTTCTTGCCATTTCGGCGCTTCGAGCGTGCATCCCGCGCCCACGAGTCAGCGAGCTCAAGATCGGCTGCGCGCCGACGCTCGCTCGACTTATCAGTGGATTCAGATTCGGAGCTAAAGAACATGTCGGCGCCGCGTGTGCCGGCTGGCTTCGACGCGGAAGCCTTGGGCTCAGCAGGGGCGGGAGTAGCGTCGGACGCCTTCTTCGAGGGTGAGGAGGACGCGGCAGGCTTGGGCGCAGCAGACTTCGAGGAGGCGCCGGAGCGCTGTGCCGAGGTGGGCGCCTTCGTGCCGGCCGACTTCGCGGAAGGCTCGGGCGTGGGCGTGCTCTGCGCCTCGGGCTTCTCGGTTGCGGCAGGCTCGGAGCTGGGGATCAGTGCACCGATACCCCGACCAAGGCCACGTTTCTTCGCCATGATCTCCTCGTTTCAGTTCTTAGGCTCGGGGCGACGGGAAATCTCGTGCGCAGCGGCGCGGTACGCGAGAGCACCCGTGCTGTTGGGATCGTAATTCAAGACGGTTTGCGCGTAGCTCGGGGCTTCCGAAATGCGCACCGACCGGGGGATGACGGTATCGAGGGTTTGCGTGGGGAAGTGCGCACGCACATCCTCGGCCACCTGGGCCGCGAGGCGGGTGCGGGCGTCATACATCGTGAGCAGGATCGTCGAGACCACAAGGTCAGGGTTGAGGTGCTTGCGGATGAGGTCGATGTTCTTCCACAGCATCGCGATGCCCTCGAGCGCGTAGTACTCGGCCTGGATCGGCATGAACACCTCGCGCGCGGCCACAAGGGCATTAATCGTCAAAAGCCCAAGCGAAGGCGGGCAATCGATGAGAACGTACTCGAGGCGAGGAAGGCCCTTTTGCTCGCGTTCCTCGAAGTAGTCGGCAAGCGCGTTCTTGAGCCTGGATTCGCGCGCCACCATCGGAACAAGTTCGATCTCGGCACCCGAAAGATCGATCGTCGCGGGGGCGCACTCGAGAGTGTCCGCCTCGGGAGAGGGGGTCACGATCGCCGAAAGCGGCTCATCCTCGATGAGCACGTCATAAAGCGAGGCGATTTCCGGATCGTGCGGGATGCCGAGAGCCGTCGACGCGTTGCCCTGAGGGTCCGAATCGATTACGAGAACATTGAGACCGCCCTTGGCGAGCGCGACCGCAACGTTGACGGCGCTCGACGTTTTACCGACGCCGCCCTTCTGATTCGCGACGGCCATAATGCGGGTGTGTTCCGGCGCGGCGAAGGTCGCCTTCTCGAGGCGCTTGCGAAGCTCCATGTCGTTACGAAGCTGCCGCATGAGCGGTGTTTCATCGAGAGAGTTCTTCTTCTCAGCCACGACGCGGCCCCTTTCGCCCCGATACCTCACGAACGTGTGCTCGTACCACTGTAGTAGGAACCTCCACGGATGGATCTCCGAATTCCTCAACGCGAACATCGCATGCGCCAAGACGGGCGAGGGTCTTTTCTGCCTTCACAACTTCGTCGCGCGCGCTCTTGCCCTTCATCACCACGAGCTCGCCGCCGATGCGCACAAGCGGAACGGTCCACTTCGCGAGCTTATCGAGCGCCGCAACGGCACGGGCCGTCACCGCATCGAACTCCCGCTCGCCATGAAGGTCCTCAGCGCGAGCGCGCACAACCTCAACATTGACAAGATCCAGCTCCTCGACCGCTCGCTCAAGGAAGTCCACGCGGCGCTGCATCGTCTCGATGAGGGTCACGTCAATATCCTCGCGGGCAATCGCGATGACGAGCCCCGGGAGGCCGGCACCCGAACCTACATCCGCGAGCGATTCGACGAGGCCCGCGGGCCCGAGGGCACGCACCATGAGGGCGCAATTGATGACGTGCCGCTCCCAAATGCGATCGACTTCGCGGGGCCCAATGAGGCCCTCTTCCGCTCCGCGGGTACGCAGAATTTCCGCGTACTGCTCAGCGAGTACATGACGCTCACCAAAAAGGTCGCGAGCGAGAGAGTCGAGGTGTGCGGGAGCAGGAAGCATCAGTTTTCGGGGTAGATCACGACGTGGCGGGTCTTGCCCTCACCGTCGGATTCCGAGTGCAGGCCGTGGCGCTTCGCAACATCGTGCACAACCTTGCGTTCAAACGGATTCATGGGTCGAAGGGGAACGGGAACCTCGCCGTTCTTGGCCTGTTCGACGGCCTTCTCGGCAAGTTCCTCAAGCTCACTCTTGTGGCTTGCGCGGAAACCACCGATGTCCAACATGAGGCGCGAGCGCACGCCCGTCTTCGTTTGAACGGCGAGCCGCGTGAGCTCCTGGAGGGCTTCGAGGAGTTCACCCTTCGGTTCGTTGAGGGCACTCAGCTCGGCGGCGCCGCGGATCTCCACGGATGCGCGATCGCCGTCGACGTCAATGTCGATATCGCCATCGAGATCGGCGATATCCATGAGTTCTTCGAGGTAGTCGGCGGCGAAGTCGCCCTCCTCTTCGAGGCGCGCGAGGCGCTCGTCGGCGGACGTCTGAGTGTCCACCGCGTCGTTGTCAAAAGTGTCGTTCTCGCTCATCGGGAATCCTTACTTCTTCTTGCGCTTCTTGCCGAGGGCGTTGCTCTGCTTCGAGCCGCCCGCCTTCTGTGCACCGTTTTGAGCGGCCTTCTTGCGTCGCTCTTCGATCGCCTTCGCTCGCTTCTCGCGGGCACGCTGGAGCATTTCTTCATCGCTCAGCTTCCGGCCGTTTTCGTACCGCTTCGGCTGCACGCGGATGCTCTCGGCTTTGGCCGCTTCCATCTCCTGCACGCGCTTGGACTTCTTCGGCGTGAAGTCAAGCGGCTCAAGACCCTGCTTCTCACGCTTCTTGTTGATGCGCTCGTGGCGAGCCTTTTCAGCGGCGGAACCGGGGGTCGGGTTCTTCGAGATCATCCACCACTGCTGGCCAAACGTCCACACGTTGGTCGTGAGCCAGTACCCGAGCACACCGATCGGCATACCGGGACCCGAGATCACGTAGATGAACGGGAGCATATAGAGCATCATCTTCTGCGTGGACGCCATCGGGCCTTCGAGAGCCGACGGCGGCATGTTGCGCATCGTCAGCTCCTTCTGCGTCAGGAACGTCACGAGCACCATGAGTGCGATGATGACGCCCGCGATGACCTTCGCGGACATGTCGCCGGTGAGGAACGAATCGGAGATCGTCGTACCACCGAAAATGCGCGCGTTGTGGGCGCTGTCGGCTAGCTCGGGCGTGAGGATGCCGAAGCTCTTATTGCTCTTTGCGGCTTCCGGCAACTTGTAGAAAAGCACACGGAAAAGCGCGAAGAAGATCGGCATCTGAATGAGGACAGGAAGGCACGAGCCCACGGGGTTGGCGTCGTGCTCCTTGTAGACCTGCATCGTCTCGTTGGCCATGGCCTGACGGGACTCGGGATCGGTCTTGCCCTTGTACTTCTGCTGGATCGCCTTGAGCTCGGGGGCTGCCATTTGCATGCCGCGCGAGCTCTTAATCTGCTTCACGAAGAGCGGGAAAATGATGATGCGGACCACGACCGTGAGCAGCACGATCGAGAGCAGCCAGGTCCAGCCCGAATCCGGGTCCATCACGAAGGACAGGAGCTTGTGGGCCTGGACCATGATCCAGACGACGACCCACTCGATGGGGTAAAGAATGTTCAACTTCGGCCTTTTCTTCCTGCCGCTCGCATGCGCATGACGGTCATGCGATGAGCGGCGTGAGGTCGGGTGTTCGGGTCAAGCCTAGTGGGTGTGGGCGAACTCGGGGCTTTCAGTGTCCCGCCCTGTGACGGGTTTCGGGTTTGTCCACATGCCCGGTGCGGGGGTCGGGTCGATCCCGCCTCGGCCCAGAGGATTGCAGCGAAGGATCCTCCATGCGGTGAGGAGAATCCCCTTGAAAGTTCCGTGGCGGCGGATCGAGTCGAGAGCATATTGCGAGCACACAGGCGTAAACATGCACGCGGCCGGCAGGTACGGGGAAATCCCTCGCTGGTACGCGCGAATGATTCCGACGGTTGCCTTCATCCCCGTGTCCCCTCGTGCGTAGAGCTGCGCTTGGCGAGCTTGCCGAGGGCGGAGGTGAGTGCGGAATCGACTTCACTGACGAGAGTGTCGTGCCCAATGTCGTTGATGCCGGCGCGCGTGCGCACAACCACGGTTGCGTACGCGGGTAGGCGATCGAGGCGGGCTCTCATGATTTCCCGCAGCCGGCGCTTGGTGCGGCTGCGGACGACAGAGTTGCCGACCTTTTTTGACACGACAAATCCCACGCGCGGCTCCTCCTGGATCCTTTTGACCTCCGGGGAGGAAAGGACCGCGAGGTGCACGACCACGTGGGATCGGGCCGCTGACACTCCCTGGCGGGTGGTCAGGCGGAAGTCGTCGTTGTGACGTAGGCGGCTCGCTGCCCGCACGTCACGCCGCGGCTCAGGCCGAGAGGGACGCGCGGCCCTTCGAGCGGCGCGCATTGATGATGGCGCGGCCCGCGCGGGTGCTCATGCGTGCGCGGAAACCGTGCTTCTTGGCGCGGCGGCGGTTGTTCGGCTGGAACGTACGCTTGGTCATCTTTTCTCTCCAAATAAATCGGGGCCCTCGTCTCCGGGAAGGAACCGCGTGGCGGCCGGAGGGCCCGGTTAAAGACGGCCCGTGGGGCCGGTGGTTTCGGGTGTGTGCGCGAAACCGAACGCGTCGGTTCCGTGAACACAGACTGATCGAGTCTAGAATCGCGCGGCTACCCGGTCAATGGAACGAGCCTCGATTCAGCGAAGTGTGCCTAGAATCTCATGGTTATCCCCAACGATTTAACAGAGTGTGCGCCTTCTTCCACGTCATTGGGCATAAATGTGGAAAACATGGTGGATAATTATGGACGTCCGCCGCACCCCCGATTCCCACGAGGAGCCCCCGAATGGACGAGACCGCACTCGATCGCGACGCGCTGTGGGCCGAGTGCCAACAGATCCTGCGCGCCGATGACTCGGTGTCGAATCGCCACCTCGCCTACGTCACCCTCTCCAGTTTGCGAGGGTTTCTCGAGGATACGGCCCTCATTGCGGTGCCAAATGCAACGGTCAAGGACCTTTTCGAGATGCGGATCCCCGATCAGCTTCGTTCGGCGCTCTCGCAGGCGATGGGCAAGCCCGTGACGTTCGCGGTGACGATCGACCCCACGCTGGGCCTCGACGACGAGCCAGAACCGAGCGCCCCATCGAGCACCGCCCCGGTGGACAACGTTGTGGATAACTCTGTGAATTCATCGGGATCAATCCCCGTCACCCCACGTCACGATGGGGATAACTCTGTGAATGTGGCATCGCCGTGGTCCCAGCAACCGTCGGACCCCACGCCCTATTCCCCCTACACGCCCGCCGAGGGAACCGACCGAGCCGAGGCACCGGCCAGCTCCAGCGACCTCCCCACCTCCTCGTCACTCGGAAACGATTCGCGGCTCAACCCGAAGTACACGTTCGCCACGTTCGTCGTGGGCGCCTCAAACCGCTTCGCTCAGGCTGCCGCCTACGCGGTCGCCGAACAGCCCGCACTCGCCTACAACCCCCTGTTCATCTATGGCGGATCAGGCCTCGGCAAAACCCACCTCCTGCACGCGACAGGTCACTACGCCAAGCAGCTACACCCAAACATCCAGGTCAGGTACGTAAATTCCGAGGAATTCACGAACGACTTCATCAACTCGGTGCAGTCGGGCCAGTTCGGTAAGGCCCAGGAGTTCCAGCGACGCTACCGCGACATCGACATCCTGTTGATCGACGACATCCAGTTCTTGCAGCGCGCACCCGAGACCCTCGAGGCCTTCTTCCACACGTTCAACACCCTGCACAACGCGAACAAGCAGATCGTCATCACCTCGGATCTCCCACCGAAACTCCTCGGCGGCCTCGAAGATCGCATGCGCTCGCGATTCGAGATGGGGCTCATGACGGACGTGCAGCCGCCGGACCTCGAAACCCGCATCGCGATTTTGCGTAAAAAGGTCGCAGCGGAGAACAACGAGGAGGTTCCTCGCGAGGTGCTCGAGTACATCGCGGAGAACATCTCCTCGAACATCCGCGAGCTCGAAGGTGCGCTTATTCGCGTACAGGCCCTGCACTCGCTCTCGAAGCAGCCCATGGACGTTGAGCTCGCGCAGAACGTGCTGAAAGACCTGCTTACGCACGATGGGGGTGCGGAGATCACGCCGAATCTCATCATCGCGGAAACGGCGGCGTACTTCGGTTTCGGCATCGATGAAATCAAGGGCACCGCCCGCACCCGTGCGCTCGTCACGGCTCGCCAGTGTGCGATGTATCTGTGTCGTGAGCTCACCGAGATGCCGCTCATGGCGATCGGTGATGCGTTTGGCGGGCGCGATCACACGACTGTGATCCATGCCTACAAGAAAGTTTCGACCCTCATGAAAGAGCGTCGCGCCCTGTTTAACCAGGTCACGGAACTTACAGCGCGAGTGAAGGCGAACGCGCAGGAACAGGGGAGGCGCTGAGGTCCGACGGTTGCGGGCCGTGCAACGCTCCTGGTCAGGCCCGTAGTTTCCAGAATTGTGGATAACTTTGTGGAGAATGTGCACGCACGGCTCGCCTTTTGTGAGTTGCCAGCACACACGCACTCGCGAAAATGACAGTTATGCCCAATGCATCAACAGTTCCTCGTCGATCCTCACACCGAATCCGAAAGGTGTAGTTCTCGCTCTGACCAGCAATAATAGTGGTTATCCACAGCGTCAACAGGCGTAATTAAGACGGTTGTTTAAACTTGAGATGCGGGTAATGGGGAAAAGTCACGTGACAGCGCACGCTCGAGCCTCGACGATGTGGAATCCTTGGGGATGAGAATGACAAGCGTGTAATTTTGACCCGGGCGCGAAGCCAAGAATTTGGCTAAAGTTGGGAAGTACGCGCGAAGGCGCGAGAAGCTTTTTCGTAAAGGAGCCGAGGCGTGAAATTTCATCTTGATCGGGACGTGCTGAGCGATGCCGTTTCGTGGGCAACCCGCACACTCCCGCAGCGCCCCGCAATGCCCATCCTCCAGGGCGTGAGGATCGTTGCCGAAGAGGGCGAACTGAAGTTTTCGACCTTCGACTACGAAGTCAGTGCCCACATTTCCGTCGAAGCTGACATCGACGAACCAGGTGAGGTTCTCGTCCAGGGCAAGATGCTCAACGACATCGTGCGGGCGCTGCCCCACAAAACTGTGTCCGTCACGCACGAGGGCCCCAAGGTCGAAATCCTGTGTGGTTCCTCGCGGTTCTCACTCGCGACGCTCCCCGTTGCGGAATACCCCGTGCTTCCGGAGATGCCACCCGTTGTGGGCACCGTGGACTCGGGAACTTTCGCGCGGGCCATCTCGCAGGTGTCAATCGCCGCGAGCAAAGACGACGTCGTTCCCCTGCTCACCGGCGTCAAGGTCACGATCGACGGCGAAAAAGTCATGATGGCCGCGACCGACCGCTACCGCCTCGCCGTGCGCGAGTTCACGTGGAACCCCGCGAGCCCTTCAAGCGAACTGAGTGCCCTCGTACGGTCACGAACCCTTACCGAGGTGGCGCGATCGCTCAGCGGCGGCAACGTCGAGATTGCGCTCAATGAAGGCGAGACGGCAAACCTTATCGGTTTCGAATCCTCTGGCCGCCGCACGACCTCGACCCTCGTCGACGGCGATTACCCGCCCGTGCTGCGCCTGTTCCCGGACGTCACGCCGTACACCGTGAGTGTCGCGACAGCGCCCCTGATCGAGGCCGTCAAGCGCGTGAGCCTCGTCGCCGAGCGCAACACCCCCGTTCGCCTCACCTTCAGCGAGGGGCAAGTTGCCCTCGAAGCGGGCGACGGCGACGACGCACAGGCGAGCGAAGTCCTCGAAGCACAGGTCGATGGCGGCGATTTGGTCGTCGGCTACAACTCTGGCTTCCTTCTCGATGGCCTCGGTGCGCTCGGCACCGACTTCACGCATTTCTCGCTTCCCGATTCGGTCAAGCCAACCGTGCTGCGTGGCCAAGAGTCGCTCGAAGCGGCGCCGGAGGAGCACTACCGCTACCTCCTCATGCCCATGCGCATCTGAGTTCCTGATTCTCGATGCACCTCAAGGCGCTCGAACTCCTCAACTACCGCTCCTACGCACACACCCTCCTTCGCTTCACGCCCGGGATCACCGTGTTCGTGGGTGCGAACGGCCAGGGCAAAACGAACATCGTCGAGGCCCTCTGGTACCTCGCGACCCTCTCCTCGCACCGAGTCGCCCATGACGCGGCCCTCGTGCGGCGAGGCGAGAAGAGCGCAATCATCCGCGCGATGTGCGAACGCTCCGGCCGCGACGTGCGCATCGACATGCAGATCGCCCCCGGCCGCCCCAACGAAGTGCGCCTACATTCGCAACCGCTCGCACGCGCCCGCGAGGTCCTCGGGCAGGTTCGCGCCGTGATGTTCTCTCCCGAAGATCTCGCCCTCGTCAAGGGCGAGCCCGAAGGCCGCCGGCGCTTCCTCGACGAGATTCTCTTCGAAATCGCCCCGCGCTTTGCGAGCATCAAATCGGATTACGACAAGGTTCTGCGCCAGCGCAACCACCTTTTGAAGCAGATGCGGGCGATGAACAGAGGGCGCGGCGGCACATACGGGCCCTCCGACATTGGCGGCATGGACCCGCGCGAAGCTGCCGAATCGACCCTTGCCGTTTGGGATGAGCAGCTTGCGCGTCGCGGTGCCGAACTCATGCGCGCACGCCTCCACCTCGTGAATCGCTTGCGACCCCACGTTGGATACTCCTACCTGCGGGTTTCAAGCGACGAAGGCGCCGATCCTAACCTCGGTCTCGGCCCCGACGGCCGCGGCGCCGTCACGAGCCCCGCGAACATCCGCTACGCCTCGAGCATTCTCGAGGGTGACCTCGCCGCCGCGAGCGACGCTGAAACGACGCGCGACGAACCTCCGCTGCCGAGCCTCCAGCAGCTCCACGACGCCCTCCTCGCCCACATCGTCGAACGCCGCGACGACGAAATCGAGCGAGGCGTAAGCCTCGTGGGCCCCCACCGCGACGACCTCGAGATCCGCCTCAGCGACTTCCCCGCCAAGGGGTACGCGAGCCACGGCGAATCATGGTCGCTCGCCCTCGCGCTCCGCCTCGGCTCCTACGACCTCCTCACGATCGAAGAAGGCGACCTCGGCGACGGTGAACCGATCCTCATCCTTGACGATGTCTTCAGTGAACTCGATACTCACCGCCGCGAACGCCTCGGGCGCATCATCAAAGGCGCCGCGCAGGTGCTCATCACAACCGCCAACGACGCCGACATCCCCCGTTCCATCGGCGACGACGTGCACGTCATTGACGTAGTCAAGGGTTCCGCTACCGCGCGTGACGACGGACCTCGAGGGGCGAGTGGTCAGGGGGCCACGTGGTGAACGGCGATAACCGTGCATCCCTCAACCCCTACGCGCTTGGGACGTGGCAACGCCGCCCCGAGCAGGGCTACCCCGGGCAGGGTTGGCTTGAGCAGGGTTGCCCTGATGAACAAGGCGGTCACCCAGTTCCTTTAGGCGGCGCGGCGAGCAACGGCAGTGAAGCGCAGCCGCACCATGAGAAACGTGGGATCCCGGAGGGCGAGGAAAGCGTCGGAACGGAGCTGAGCGAGGACCTCGCGCCCGACCCTGATGCGCGGCCCCGTGACTTCGCGCGCCCCGAAGAGCTCGGCCGGCGCGCCCTCAACCAGGCTCGCGCCGCCGCCAAGAAGCACGGATACCGGCCGCGTGCGAGTAGGCTGACGCGCCCCAAGGGCGATCCGCGCGGCGAGCGATCGCAGGGGGCGGGGTATTCGGGGGCGCGGCCCGATCCGCGCGATCCGCAGCGCCTGAACACCGTGCTCGAAAAGATGCTCGTGAACCTCGGGTGGGATCGAGGTTTGAGCGCGGGCCGTGTGCTCGCCGAATGGGACGACATCGTGGGGCCCGCTATCGCGCAGCACTGCCACATCGAAAGTTTCGAGGAGGGCGTGCTCGTGGTGAGCACCGACTCCTCCGCATGGGCGGCGCAGCTTCGAATGCTCGGCCCGCAGATCATTACGCGAATCCACGAACGGGTGGATGCCCAGGTCGTGAGCGAAATCAAGGTTGCTGGACCGAGTACGCAGTCGTGGAAAAAGGGGCGCCGCACGGTGACGTGGCGCGGCCCGCGCGACACCTACGGGTAGTGCAGCTGCGAGGGCGGTTGACTCTCGCATATAACCTCCCCGTTCCCTTTCATCACCTAAGTTCGAGCTCTTGCCGCGCTCGCCGGCCGCGCGCCGCGGTGAAAGTGGTGAAAAATCGCCCCCTCACGTAGGTAGATGGCGCTTTTTGGCCCTTTTTCACCACTTTCGTGATCGGGGGTGGTGGTGGGAGGGGGTGAGGGGTGGTGTGGGGTGTGGTTCGGGGCGCAAAGGAGGGCCGAAGCCACCCGGCTCCCGCCCTCCTTTTACAGGGCACCTATGGGATCAGGCCCGACGCCTGCGAGCGATCATCGCGCCACCCGCCGTGAGCAGCGCGAAGGCAAGGCCTGCAACGGCGAGGCTTTCCGCACCAGTGCGCGGGAGGTGGCCCGAGCCGCGACCCGCAGCAGGCTTACCGGGAGCAGCCTTACCCGGAGTCGAAGGCTCGGCCGTGCCACCGTTGCCGTCACCTGGTGTCGTGTCACCGCCATCGGCGTCGCCACTGTCGCCACCGTCGGTGGAGTCTTCCGACGGACCCTCAGCCGGATCGCCGCCCTGATCCGAGGGCTCCTCGGCACCGTCGTCGATGGGAAGATCAACCGCGGGCGCGGCCGACGTGCCCACGGTCCAGTTCTTCACGAAGAAGTTCGCCGGGTCGATCGTCTTGTTCTTGGTCGCCCAGTCGATCATGAGATCGCGGATCGCCATCTGCTCGTCGTAGACAACCTCGGCCTCCTTGACGGCCGGATAACCAGAGCCGCCCGATTGGCGATAGTTGTTGAGCGCGAGGATGAACTCGTCGTTATCCTTCACGGGGGTGCCGTCGGGCCACGTGAGGTTCTCGATGCGCTCCCCCACGGGCTTGGAAATGTTGATGTGGTAGTTCACGCCCGAGAGCACGTCGTAGGAGTAGTCGGGAATGCCGCGCGTCATGCCGTCATACTGGGCGTTCGTGACGGTCGACCAATCGTCGATCTTCGCGCCCTCCTCCTGCTGCTTGTAGTAGCGAGCCGAGTGCTCGAGGTATTCCTTGAGCTGCGCGCCGTTCATCTTCACGCCGAAGAGGGTGTTGTCGTAGATGTAGAGCGCGGCCATATCGGCGATCGTGACATCGCCCTTCTTGAACACGGCCTCGCGTGAGAACGGCGAGGCTTCAGCAACGATCGGCAGGCCTTCGTTCTCGGTGCCCTTCATCGCGCGCTTGATCTCTTCGGTCTGCACGTAGTTGATGAAGTCGAGGATCGCGGTGTCCTCCCATGCCGAAGTGGCGGCGGGCATGTCCTCGGTGGCCTTGGCGACGACGGTCTCGACCCATTTCTTGGTCTTCTCGTGCCAATCGGAAATGAGCTTTTCAATCTCCGGATCAGCCGCGTAATCCGCGGCTTTGACGGCTTCGGCGCTCGGCTTCTCCTTCTCGTTCCAGTCGACAACAACCTTGCCATTGTCGAGGCTCAGTGGGATCGTCACGTTCGAAAGGAAACGCCCGTGGTAGCCGGGCTGCGTGAAGAGAACCTCGTGACCGTCCTTGTTGGTGTAGTAGTTCTGCACCTGGTCGGTCTGGTGCGAGTGGCCACCGATCACGACGTCGACACCGGAGGTGTTTTCGGCGATCGAGCGCGCGGCATTCTCTTGAAGGTCAGCGGCGTTCCACTCGTAGCCCTCCGGGTCGAGGCCAGTGTGAGCGAGAACGACGACGATGTCTGCACCCTTCTCCTTGACCTCGGGAACGTACTTCTGGACGGCCTCGACCTGGTCGCCGAAGTTAAGGGACTCAACCTTCTTGCCGTCCCAGCCGGGGATGCCGGGCGTGACGACGCCGATCACGGCGATCTTCACGTCGTGGCCGTCGGCAGTGGTCTTGTTGATGAAGGTGTAGGGATCGAGGTAGGACTTGCCGGTCTTTTTATCGGTGACGTTAGCGCCGAGGAGAGGGAATTCGAGGGCGCCCTTGTAGTCCTGGAGTTCGTCGAGGCCGTAGTTGAACTCATGGTTGCCCACGACGCCAGCGTCGTACTTGAGGTGGTTGTAGATCGTCGCGATCGGGTCAACGTCGCCCTTGGCGTGGTCGCGCTTGTAGACCGTCTCGAGGGAGGAACCCTGGTTGGCGTCGCCGTTGTCGAGGAGAGCAACGGCGTTCTCGCCCTTGTCCTTGCGGATCTCCGTGATCGCGGTTGCGAGGTGGTCCATGCCGCGAAGGTTCTTCGGATTCTCCTTCGTGCCGAAGGGCTCGCCCGTGAAGTAGTTGTAGTTCAGCGCCGTGCCGTGAGTGTCGGTCGTCGCAAGAATCGTGATGTCTTTGATGTCGGTTCGGTCGCCGTCGGTCGCGAACGCGGGGGCGCCCGCGGTCAAAAAGAGTAGGCCTGTGAGCGCAGCTGCCGTTGCTTTGCGCATGGGATCTCCTGGTGAGGGTGGGGGACAATAACGGGCTTTTCGGAATTTAAGCGCAGAAAGTTACGGGTGGGTGAACGGCGGGGCCGGCACGGAGTCGCCTTGGCAGGGCCGGAAAGTTCCGACGGATGACCAGGTCTTTCGTTTTTTCCGTGTCATTTTTTGAGCAACCGGTCACTTAAGTCCCGCAATGTGTCTAGGCTTCTGTGATAACTGAGTCACAGAGCCGCTTCTCGTTCTTCCCTTGGCCCCGGCCCGGCGCGTTGCAGATCCCGGTGTTCTCGGTTTGATTCCTCGCAGTTTTATTCAAAGGAGAACAGCGTGTCCCCAGGCTTTATGCGCAAGGTGCTTGCCGCGTTGTCGGTGAGTGCTGTCGCCGCGGGTTTTGCCGTCCCGGCAGCGCTCGCTGCACCTACCGATGACCACGAATCAGCGCCGGCGATCTCGCAGATTCAGCGCGCGGCGATTCAGAAACAGCGTGAGAAGCGGGGCACCCGCCCCGTGTCTAACGAACGTGTGCGCGTCGTCGTCATGCTGAAGGAGCAGCCGTCGGCCCCGAGCGAATCCGGCGAGAAGATCCGCCTTTCGAGTCAGGCAAAGTTGCTTGAGTCGTGGAAGGCGAAGTACGACCTGAAGGTGGATCGACAGTTCGGGTATCTCGTCAATGGCTTCAGCGCCGAAATGCCCGAGGGCAAGATCCAAAACCTCGCGACCGAGAAGCAGGTCGCCTCGGTGCGCCGCGAGCGCGTGTACTACCAGAGCGAGTATTCGGCGCGTGAGCTCCAGGGTGTTGCCCAGGCATATAAGGACTTCGGCGTTGACGGCGAAGGCACTGTAATCTCGATCATCGACTCGGGCGTGTACGCCCAGCACCCGGATATGCGCCTTGACGACGGTGTCTTCAAGAACGCAAAGATCACGAGCATCAATCCCGAAGCGGCCGGCAAGTTCAATGAGAAGGTGCCGACGGGCTACAACTACGCGGACGACAACTTCGAGGTCATGGACCTCACCGATTCGCAGCACGGTCAGCACGTTGCGGGTATTACCGCAGCGAATGGCTCCGAGGGGGACACCCCTGACTTTGCCTCCACGGGCCGTATCGATGGCGCAGCACCAAACGCGCAGTTGCTGGCGATGAAGGTCTTTTCGAACGACCCGAAGAAGTCCTCGGGGGCGAATGATGGCGACATCATCGCCGCGATCGAAGACTCGGTGAAGCTCAAGGCCGATGTCATCAACATGTCCCTCGGCAGCCCGAACGGTGTTCCGGATCTTTCCGACGGCGCCTATGAGGCCATGAAGAAGGCCCGCGAAGAGGGCGTGATCACGCTCGTGGCAGCCGGGAATGAGGGGCAGAACTTTTCACTCGAGGGTGGGCCGGACGACGTGCTCGGTCGCCTCGATGACGGTACGGCGGGCAGCCCCTCGACGAACGATTCCGCGTTCTCGATTGCCTCGGTGAATAACTCGACGCTGAGTGTGCCGCTCGCCTATTTCGAGGCGAACGGCGAGCGCACCGATATCGGCTACCTCGAGGGCGTGGGTGAGCCCGACGCCAAGCCTCACCCGTATCAGTACGTGGGTCTCGGCCGCCCGGAGGACTACAAGGACGGCATCGACCTCAAGGGCAAGTACGCGCTCATTTCGCGCGGCGAGATCTCGTTCGCGGAAAAGTTCCAGTACGCCCTTGACCACGGCGCGGAAGGCGTCATGGTGTTCAACAGCGATGGCGAAGAGGGCTACCGCGGCATGGCGGGCATCGACAAGTTCAAGACCTTCGGTGCGGCCCTCACGAACGAGCAGGGCCACCAGCTTCTCGATGCGCTCAAGGCTGACCCGAACGCGACGATCACCTTCACGGACCAGATCAAGCAGGATCCGGCACCCGACGGCCTTGAGCCCAGCTCCTTTACGTCGTGGGGTACCCCGAACGACCTGTCGTTTAAGCCTCAGCTCGCGGGTATCGGCGGCAACGTGTACTCGACCGTCGGCGAAAACGAGTACGAGAACATGAGCGGCACGTCGATGGCGACTCCGAATGTCGCGGGCCTCAGCGCGCTTCTCACGCAGAAGTTCGAGGAGCGCTTCCCGGACATCACGGGTAAGGAACGCGTCGAGCTCATCGAAACCTCACTCATGAACACCGCGAAGATCCTCGAAAATGAGGACGGCGTTCCGTACCTCCCGCGCCAGATCGGTGCGGGTCTCGCGGAGGTCGATCGCGCGCTCGCAACTGACGTCACCGCTACCGTTGACGGCGAGGCAGCCGTCGCACTCAAGCAGATCAACGGGCCGACGACCTTCACGGTCACGCTCACGAACCGCGGCGATCAGGACCGCACGTTCAGCATCCCCGCACAAAAGGTGCTCGGGGAAACGAATGAGGCGGGAAAGCCCACTCTTGCCACGGTCTCGAATGAGACGCTGGCGGCGTCGGCCTCGAACGTGACCGTGCCCGCGGGCGGAACCGCCACGGTGCAGTTCACCCTCACCCCGCACACCGCTGCGGGCAATCACTTCATCGAGGGCTGGGCCCAGTTCAAGGGCGAGAATGGCGCGCTTGACATTGCCGTTCCCTACCTCGGTTTCGTGGGTGACTGGAATGAGGAGAACATCATCCAGGAGCCAGGTAAGCCATGGATCGAGGATGGTCCCGCCGACAACACGAACCTCGTGGGCTCCCTCGGTGAGGCCACGACCCAGTTCAACAACCCTGATGAGAAGCCGCTCGCGCTCTCGCCGAACGGCGATGGCGTTCTCGACACGGTGGCCCCGGGCATGCTGCTCATGCGCAACGCGGATGAGGTCGAATACGAGATCCTCGACGCGCACGGCACGGTCATCGCGAGCCTCGGCAAGGATGAGATGCTGCGACGCATGATCGGCTCGAAGGTGCCGACCGCGTTCGACGGCGACCTCACGTTCATGGGCCGTTCGTTCGACGGCACGCTGTGGGATAAGTCGACGGGCGAGCAAACGCCGCTTGCCGACGGCTCCTATACGTTCCGCCTCAAGGCACGCATCGCCGAGGGCTACGAGCCGCAGATCACGGACCTGCCGTTGACGGTGGACACCGCGGCGCCCACGATCGACATTCTCGACAAGGAGCCGGGCCGCGTGCATTTCACGGCCGTCGATAATCAGGGCGGCACGGGCATCCTCGACGATCCGATCGTGCTCGACGCGAGCGGAGAGAAGGTCACGGTCGAGAAGCAGGCCGACGGCAGCTTCGTCGCCACGTTCGATCCGGCAACCCCGTACGTCACGGTGGGCGCCGTCGATCGCGGCTTCAACGAGGCCTCCATCATCGTCACGTTCAGCGATGCGCCTTTGTTCGTCAACGTGAATGGGCACAGCATCCCCGAGGGGGAGAGCGCGTACGTGGGTAAGGATTCCGACGGTGCCCTCGAAGTGTCGGGCGTTGTCCAGGGCGAGGTTTCCCGCGTCACCGTGAATGGTGAGGAAGCGAAGATTACCGATGGCACGTTCGAGTACGTCGATAAGGCCTACAAGGGCCCGAATCCGTACACGCTCGAGGTCATCGCCTACGACGCTTCCGGCAAGGAGGTCGCACGGCGCACGATCATGGTCGAGCAGGACGCGCAAGCGCCCACCATCACGATCGACAAGAGCGCGCTCAACGACAATGGCAAGCTCGTTGTGGGCGAGGACGGCAGCTTCACGCTCTCCGGCACGATTACCGATGAGCGCGAGAATGCCAACCTGAAGGCGTGGATCTTCAACGAACCTGTCGAGGTCAAGCCGGATGGCACCTTCACGTACACCGGGAAGGTCGATCCGAGTGTTCCCGTCGTGACCGTGGTGGCGAGCGATGGCGCCACTGAGGGCACCCTCGATGTCGAGATCGAGGGCCGCGAGGCGCCCGCCCCCGAGGAGAAGCCCGAGGACAACGGTTTTGCTCGCCCGACCTACGACATCGAGACATGCGATGCGGAAGAGAACTGGTGCGATATCAGCTCGAAGAGCGAGGGCGTAAGTGAGGATGGAAAGACTCTCCACCTCACCGGCAAGATCCAGGATCCCGTGAGCTCGATCGAATTCATCCCGACGTCGCGTGCGAAGGACGGCACGATCACGAGGAACGAACCGATTGCGGCAACGATCGAGGGCGACACGTTCAGCGTTGACCTCCCGATCGACGTGGGAATCATCGATTTCCACCAGATCGTGAAGGACGACAAGGGCAAGGAGCAGTTCAGTGGCTCGTTCCGCCTATGGGTGGATATCAAGCCGCCGAGCCTCCACTTCACGGAGCCTGGCCTCGTCGGCGGCACGCTCTACACGAACACCGACGACGTGACCTTTAAGGGATCGATCAGCGATGACGGCTGGGGTCACTACCTTGCGATCAACAACGAGTACCTGACCGACTTCGTGCGGCACAACCACCCCGGTGAGGAGGTTAATCGCCAGGAGTTCGAGCACCTCGTGACGGTGCGCGACGGCGACAAGCTCCTCGTGTACTCGAACGACTCGATGGGCAATGAGCTCGTTGCGATCATTCCCGTTGTTGTCGATAAAGAGGCGCCCACCGTCGGCATCGACACCGTCAAGGACATGGAGGTGATCCGCGACCAGCGCGAGCTCGAAGCGTGGGGCGAGGATCCAAACCTCGCCAACGTCGCGGTGAGCCTCAACGGGAAGGAGATCTACAACGAGGACACCGAGCTGACGAGCAAGGCCGCAACGATCGACGGCGTGCTCGCGCCGCCCGAGACGACCGACGGCGATAATGCTGGCGAGGTCGCCCCGAACAGCGTGAATGCTGAAGAGGCGGCTTCCGATGCAGGCGATAGGAGCGTGCCTGAGCCGACGACCGTCGTGGATGGCTCCGAGACAAGCACCGCGCAAACTCGGCTCGGCACGCGGATCAAGACGGCCGATCTTCCGGCTGGTTTCTACACGGCAAGCGTGAAGGCGACGGATCTTGCCGGCAACGTCACGACCCACACCACGACGTTTATCGTCGACGACGATGCCGTGATCGACGGACCCGACACGGTGGCCTTCGAGGTCGAGCACGGTGCGCTCGCTGACCAGGCAGCCGCCGCGAAGACGGTGCTCAGCCACTTCACGGTGACCGACGACGGCTCGGCGTTCAAGGACGGCGACACGACTCTCGCGCTCGCGCCCGGCACGGTCCTCGTGCCCGGCGAGCAAAAGGTCACTCTCGTCGCGACGGATGCCGATGGCCGCGCGGTTGTGCGTGTCGTGACGGTGACCATTACCGAGAAGCAGAAGGCGCCCGAGTCCAGCACTCCGGAGAACCCGGCGAACCCGGGCGATGATGCTCCCGAGCGCCCCGCGAATCCGGATACCGATGGCGGGATGAACCCCGGTAAGCCGCCCGTGAAGGGTGGCGGCGAGGGTTCTCAGGCCCCGGGTAAGTCCGACGGTTCCTCGGCCGAACGCCCGTCGAGGATTCCGTCGAAGGATGCCTCCTCTCATCGCGGTTCGCATATGCCGCGCACGGGTGCGGAGATCGCGGCTACCGCGGGTGTTGCGGCGCTCATCGTGCTCGGTGGCGTGGTGGCCGTCGTTGTTGCTCGCCGGAGAGGCGGCAAGTAGCAAGCGGCGAATAGAGAACAGGGCTGTGATGTTGTAAGGCCCTGATGTGGCTCGGAAACGGGCCGAGAAATGGTGGGGTGCTGGAGGCCGGCAAGCGTCGGACTCCGCACCCCACCTTTTTCCCTTTGAATTGCATAGGGGTTGTGGGGGTTATTCCGCCCCGCCCCTTTGGATTGCATAGGGGTTGTGGGGGTTATTTCGGTCTGGCCCGGTCCGCTCCGCCCCGTCCTGCTCCGGTCCGCCCCGGCCCACTCCGCACCGCCGGGTGGTTCAAACCCCCGTTAGCCCTATGCAATTCGAAGTTGTCGGTCGCCCAAACCCCCACAACCCCTATGCAATTCAAGGGGGGAGGGGTTGTGCCGCCCGACACACGCCACCTCGATCTGTACGCATGAACGCACTTTCACCGATGCTGTGCGGTAAAATTTGAGGGTTGAGAGTGGTCGAGACTCGCTCAGCGGCCCGCAAACGGCCCTGAGAGGCCACGGGCCCCCACGGTGGGCCTGGTCCCCTACACAGGGGTCGTCGTGGTTTACGGGCCCTCGATCCTCACACCCGGGCTCAACCGACCCGGCGTTGACCATCAAGGAGATTCCTTCGTGAGCGAAGCCCAGGAAAACGCACCGCATTACGACGCCTCGGACATCACCGTCCTCGAAGGCCTCGAGGCGGTTCGTAAACGCCCAGGCATGTACATCGGTTCGACTGGCGAGCGCGGCCTGCACCACCTCGTGTACGAAATCGTCGACAACTCGGTTGATGAGGCGCTCGCGGGCTACGCGAGTGAGATCACCGTGGACGTCCTCGAGGACGGCGGCGTGCGCGTGATCGACGATGGTCGCGGTATTCCCGTGGCGATGCACCCCACCGAGAAGAAGCCCGCCGTTGAGCTCGTGCTGACGGTGCTCCACGCGGGCGGCAAGTTCGGTGGCGGCGGCTACGCGGTCTCGGGCGGTCTGCACGGCGTGGGCTCGTCCGTCGTGAACGCGCTTTCGAAGCGCCTCGAGGTCGAAATTAAGCGTGACGGTTACGTGTGGCGCCAGCAGTACACGCACGGCGTGCCGAACGCCCCGCTCGAAAAGGGTGAGGAAACCACCGAGACCGGCACGAGCGTGACGTTCTGGGCCGACGGTGACATTTTCGAGACCACCGAGTACGAGTTCGAGACGCTGCGTAAGCGTTTCCAGCAGATGGCCTTCCTCAACAAGGGCCTCAAGATCACGCTCACCGATCACCGCCCGGTCGAGGATCCCGTTGACGATGATCTTCCTGATCTCGACAATCTCGACCAGGATGTCGACGAAAACGATGGCATCAACGATGCGGCGCGCCCCACCGAGGCTGGCGCCGACACCGCGGAGAAGCCCAAGACGAAGTCCGTGACGTTCCTGTACGAGCAGGGCCTTGAGGATTTCGTCAAGTACATCAACAAGCAGAAGCGTGCCGAGGTGATCCACCCGGAGATCATCAGCTTCGAGAGCGAAGACACCGACCACATGATCTCCGTGGAGATCGCGATGCAGTGGACCTCCGCGTATTCGGAATCGGTGCACACGTACGCGAACACGATTAACACGCACGAGGGTGGCACGCACGAAGAAGGCTTCCGCAGCGCGCTCACCGGCGTGATCAACCGCTACGCGCGAGCGAACAACCTCATGAAGGAAAAGGACGCGAACCTCACGGGCGAAGACATCCGCGAGGGCCTCACGGCCGTTGTGTCCGTCAAGCTCGGCGAGCCTCAGTTCGAGGGCCAGACGAAGACCAAGCTCGGTAACACGATCGCGCGCACGTTCGTGTCGAAGGTGATGACCGACAAGCTCGCGGACTGGGCGTCGGCCCACCCGAATGAGATGAAGACGATCGTCACGAAGGCGCAGTCGGCGGCCGCGGCCCGCGAGGCAGCCCGCAAGGCGCGCGATGCGACCCGCCGCAAGTCGCCGCTTGAAACGGGCGGGATGCCCGGCAAGCTTCGCGACTGCTCGAGCCGCAACCCCGCGATCAGCGAAATCTTTATCGTCGAGGGTGACTCGGCAGGCGGTTCGGCGGTTTCGGGCCGCGACCCGAAGACCCAGGCGATCCTCCCGATCCGCGGCAAGATCCTTAATGTCGAAAAGGCGCGGCTTGATCGCGCTCTCGACAACGCGGAGGTGCGTTCGCTCATTACGGCGTTCGGCACGGGCATTGGTGAGGATTTCGATCCCACGAAGCTGCGCTACCACAAGATCATCCTCATGGCGGATGCCGACGTTGACGGCCAGCACATTTGCACGCTTCTGCTCACGCTGCTGTTCCGGTACATGCGCCCGCTCATCGAGCTCGGGCACGTCTTCATCGCGATGCCGCCGCTGTACCGCCTCAAGTGGACGAACGCGCCACACGAGTACGTGTTCAGCGATGCGGAGCGCGACCGCAAGCTCGAAGAGGGCCGCGCGGCCGGTAAGCGCATCCCGAAGGACAACGGCATCCAGCGCTACAAGGGTCTCGGCGAGATGGACTGGCGCGAGCTGCAAACCACCACGATGGACCGGGACCTTCGCACCCTCAAGCAGGTGACGATGGACGAGGCCGCCGACGCCGACGCGGTGTTCAGCGTGCTTATGGGTGACGACGTCGATGCGCGTCGCCGGTTCATTCAGGAAAACGCGAAGGACGTGCGCTTCCTCGATATCTAAACCGGTGCCCCGAGGGGTAAGCAGCGGTTATTGAGAGAGCATTCACGCGAGGAAGAGTAGGGGAGAAGGACATGAGCGACGAGAACATCGAGGACCAGGGCCCGAAGAGCGCCGAGGATCTCGAACACGCGATCCCGCAGGGCCTCACCACCACGGTCGACGCGATCGATGAGGACGAGGGCGATCAGATCTTCCAGGTTGATCTGAACAAGGAGATGCAAAAGAGCTACCTCGATTACGCGATGAGCGTGATCGTGGGGCGTGCACTTCCCGATGTGCGCGACGGCCTCAAGCCGGTGCATCGCCGCATCGTGTATGGCATGTACGACGGTGGCTACCGCCCCGAGCGTTCCTTCAGCAAGTGCGCGAAGGTCGTTGGCGAGGTCATGGGTAATTACCACCCGCACGGCGACTCCGCGATCTATGACGCGATGGTGCGCCTCGTGCAGCCGTGGAACATGCGCTATCCGCTCATCCTTGGCCAGGGAAACTTCGGCTCCGCGGGTGACGACGGTGCCGCCGCCTCGAGGTACACCGAGTGCAAGATGTCGCCGCTCGCCCTCGAGCTCGTACGCGACATTAACGAAGACACCGTCGATATGACGGGCAACTACGACAACACCGTCGACGAGCCCGTGATTTTGCCGGCGCGTTTCCCGAACCTTCTCGTGAACGGCTCGGCCGGTATCGCCGTGGGTATGGCCACGAACATCCCGCCGCACAACCTGCGCGAGGTGGCCTCTGCCGTTCAGTGGCTGCTCACGAATCCTGAGGCCACGAAGGAAGAGCTTCTCGAGGCGTGTATCGAGCGTATCCAGGGCCCCGATTTCCCGAATGGCGCGACGATCACGGGTCGTAAGGGGATCGAGGAGGCGTACCGCACGGGTCGCGGCTCGATCACGCAGCGTGCCGTCGTCAAGACCGAGGAGATCAACGGGCGTCTCGCGCTCGTCGTGACCGAGCTTCCCTACCAGGTCAATCCCGACAACCTCGCGCGCAAGATTGCGGAGCTCGTCAAGGCCGGCCGCCTCCAGGGCATCGCCGACATCACCGATGAAACCTCCGGTAAGACCGGCCAGCGCCTCGTGCTCACCCTTAAGCGTGATGCTGTGGCGAAGGTTGTGCTCAACAACCTGTATAAGCAGACGCAGCTTCAGGAGAACTTCTCCGCGAACATGCTCGCGATCGTCAACGACGTGCCGCGAACCCTCTCGATCGACTCGTTCGTGCGTGAGTGGACGAAGCACCAGATCGACGTCATCGTGCGCCGCACCCGCTTCCGCCTGCGCAAGGCGGAAGAGCAGATCCACATCTACCGCGGTTACCTCAAGGCGCTCGATGCCCTCGACGAGGTCATCGCGACCATTCGCCGCTCGCCTGACGTGGACGAGGCTCGTACGGCCCTTATCGCGCTTCTGGACATCGACGAGATCCAGGCGAATGCGATCCTTGCGCTTCAGCTTCGTCGACTGGCTGCCCTCGAGCGTCAGAAGATCACGGAGGAGCACGATCGTCTCGCCGCGCTCATCCTCGAGTACGAAGAGATCCTTGGCAGCGAGCAGCGCCAGCGCGAAATCGTGAGCGAGGAGCTTGAGGCGATCGTCGAGAAGTACGGCGATGAGCGCCGCACCCAGATCGTGCCGTTCGATGGCGATGTGTCCGTTGAGGATCTCATCCCCGAAGAGGACATGGTCGTCACTATCACGCGCGGCGGCTGGGTCAAGCGGACCAAGACCGACGAATACCGTGCGCAAAAGCGTGGCGGCAAGGGCGTGCGCGGTGCGAGCCTGCGCGAGAACGACGTCGTGGATCACTTCTTCACGACCACGACCCACAAGTGGTTGTTGTTCTTCACGAACTTCGGCCGCGTGTACCGCATCAAGGGCTACGAGCTTCCCGAGGCGCCGCGCGACTCGAAGGGCCAGCACATCGCGAACCTTCTCGAATTCCAGCCTGATGAGACGATCCGCTCCGTGCTCGTGATCGGCGGCTACGACGAAGCCGAATATCTCGTGCTCGCCACGAAGCACGGCATCGTGAAGAAGACCGCGATGAGCGCGTTTGATTCGAACCGCAGCGCCGGCCTGATCGCGATCAACCTGCGTGAGTTTGAGGGGCCCGACGGTTCCCTCGTCACCGATGAGCTTGTGGCGGCTCGCGCGGTCAACAGTGACGATCACCTGTTGCTCGTCTCGAAGAACGGCCAGAGCGTGCGGTTCCCCGCTTCCGACGACGTTTTGCGCCCGATGGGCCGCGTCACGGGCGGCGTGACCGGCATGAAGTTCCGTGGCGATGATGAGCTTCTCGCGATGGATGTCGCTCACCCCGACACGTTCGTGTTTACCGTGACCGATTCCGGTTTCGCGAAGCGTTCCTCGATCGACGAGTACCGCGTGCAGGGCCGCGGTGGCCTTGGCATTAAGGTGGCGAAGCTCCCCAACGACCGCGGTCACCTCGTGGGCGCCGCGATCGTTGAAGAAACCGATGAAGTATTCGTGCTCATGGAGAAGGGCAAGGTCGTGCGGTCCTCCGTCGCGGGCGTGCCGTCCAAGGGCCGTGACACCATGGGCGTTGTCTTCGCAAAGCCCGACCAGAAAGACTCGATCATCCTCGTCAACGTGTTCAAGGAAAGTGAGCCGGATGACGACGAGGCCGACGAAGCTGGCAGTGATGATGCCGGCGATGCCGTAGTCTCGGACTGATCGAATGAGCGAGGAGAACACCGTGAGTTCCACTAGCGACGATAAGACCCAGCCGATCGCGAAGCAGGGCGGGCTCGAACAGAGCGCCGAGTCGCGCACGACTGCGCTCTCGGAGGGCGTCACGAGCCGCATTGACGCGATCAAGAGCGGCGAAGGCGATGCGCCGAAGTCGACCTCCCGCACCAAGAAGAATGCCCAGGCACCCGGTGCCCAGGAGGCAAACGCGGGTGGCGGGCAAGCGTCGGACCATGCCGCAGGCCCACGGGGCGGGCAGAGCTATGGCGGAAAATCCGCCGGCCAGAACCGTGGCGCGAACCCCGGTCAGCCGAACAGTGCGCCGATGGGCGCCCAGCCGGCACCGCGTAGCCGCACCACCCACCAGCCCGCCGCACGCCCCATGCCGGGCGCCCACGACACCGCGCCGGTGCAGGAGGCCCCCCGCCAGGGCAGCCGCCGTGTCAAGCTCACGCTTTCGCAGCTTGATCCGTGGAGCGTCATGAAACTGTCGTTCCTCGTGGCGATTGCGTTCGGTATTGCGCTCGTGGTCGCGGTGGCTCTTCTGTGGCAGGTCGTCAACTCGATTGGCCTGTGGGATCAGGCCAACCAGATCGCTTCCGACCTCAACAGCGGCAAGCAGCTGCCGTTCATGGAGTACCTCGAGTTCTCGAAGATGCTCTCGTATTCGGTGATCGTGGCCGTCCTCAACGTCATCCTCATTACCGCGCTCGGCACGCTGTTTGCGTTCCTGTACAACATCGTGGCCTCGCTGCTCGGCGGCTTGAAGGTCACGCTGACGGATAATTAAGCTGCATCCCTCTAGCCCGTGTGGCGTCCCATACACATGCGCCTGCGCGTTTGTGCGAAGGGCCCGCACTGGGCTAGAGTGTTTCCTCGTTGGAGTTACGCACGTGGCTCCAGGAGGGCCTATAGCTCAGTTGGTTAGAGCGCTGTCCTGATAAGACAGAGGTCGCTGGTTCAAGTCCAGCTAGGCCCACTCAACGAACGGAGGCACCGTGAAGTATCTACGCGCACTTCTCTTGCTCATCGCCTCCACCGCCGTCGGCCTCTTCGCCTGGCGGAAAGTTGAAGAAAAACAGTTGAGGGATGATCTTTGGCAGGATGCCGAGGAGCAGACCCGCTGACATACCGGGGGCTATGGCGCAATTGGTAGCGCACCTGCTTTGCAAGCAGGGGGTTACGGGTTCGAGTCCCGTTAGCTCCACAGATAAAACCCCAGGTCGGCTAGAGCCGGCCTGGGGTTTCTTCATGCCTTGATACGCGCGGCCGGTGGTGCCAAACCGAGGTGGCAAATCCTCGGAAATGAGGTGGCAAATCCCCGCTCTAAGGGTGGCGAATCCCCGGAAATGGGGTGGCAAATCCTCGCTTTTTCTGCGTGGAGGAGCATAGAATAAGCGCATGAACTCGGTAAACGCCCACATTCCCCGGCATGCGGTGTCAATCGCGCGGGAGATCCTCGAGGACTCGCCCCTGCTCGTTGTTCAAGGCGCGCGCCAGGTGGGGAAATCAACGCTCGTGGGGCAGGCTGTTGATCCACAACACGCTCATATGATCACCCTCGATGATCCACTTGAGCGAGCGTTCGCGGAAGCGGACCCGGCAGCGTTTTTACAACAGGCGCAAGATAAGACCCTTGTGGTCGATGAGGCGCAGCGCGTTCCCGCGCTCGCTCTTGAGCTGAAACGCACTATCGATGCCGACAGGCGCCCGGGACGATTCGCGATCACCGGGTCATCAGATCTGCTGCGCACCCCTGGTGTCTCTGATTCTCTCGCGGGTCGCGCGGAGTTTCTTCGCGTGTATTCGCTTACGCCTGGCGAAATTATGGAACGGCCAGAGCCCGAGGATTGGGTCTCGTGGATTCTTGGTGGCGCGGAAGGAGCGAATGCCGGCAAGGTCTTGTATTGCGGCGGCGATGAGCTTCGAGGCATGGTCCTCGCCGGCGGCTATCCGGTTCCCGTGCAGCGTGAAGGGGAGCGTCGCAAAGCGCGGTGGTTCGATTCGTATGTCACTTCGCTCATCGAGCATGACGCGCCTCAGCTCGCGGGAGGCCAGTTCCCTTCCCAGTTGCGAGCACTCTTGCGGCACGTCGCGGAGCAGGGCCAATCGGAACTCGTGAAGGCGAAAACGGCACGTGCTCTCGGGATTGGCGAAACGGCACTTGGGGACTATCTAGCTCTCGCTGAGCGCATGTACCTTCTTGATGTCACGCCCGGGTGGGGAGTGGGTTTCACCAATCGCGTGGTCAAGCGCCCGAAAGTCGCCGTGGCTGATTCGGGCCTTGCCGCGTTTTTATCTGGGCTCACGCTCGAAAAGACGCGCGTCGCGGGAGGCGCGGAGCTTTTCGGGGCAACGCTTGAGTCGTTTGTGGGGGAGCAGCTGCGAGCGCAATCGACCTGGTCACGGGAGCGATTCAGCCTCCACCACTATCGCGAACGAGATCGGGAGATCGACGTTGTTGTTGAACTTGCCGATTCTCGCTTGATTCTCATCGAAGTGAAGGCGGCCGAAACCGTGACTGAACGCGCGTGGAAAAACCTTGATGTGGGATCAGCTCCCTTCAAGGATCGAGTCGCGGCGCGCGTGGTGCTGTACTCGGGAACGCGCGCAGTCACCATGAAAAACGGAGAAGTCCCCCTCCATGTTCTGCCGGTCTCGAGTCTTTGGCAGCATCCTTAAAACAGTCCATTTCGCCGCGGAGCTTGAAGACGAAGCCCTGGCGCACAAGCTCACCGAAGGTCGCTAAGGTACGCCAGGGCTTTTGCGCCGCAGCATGAGGCGGCGTCGACATTGTTTAGAAGTAGGTCACGCACCAGCCCCCGCGTCTGCTTGGCTGCCGTGATCTTGGCCGGCTCGAACCACGAAGCTTCCCGCTTCGCCGCCGGAAGGTCGGCCCGCTTCGGAGCGCCCGGCGACGAGTACGACACCAGCAGTTCCGGCCTGCCCTGTACCGGAGCCGGTCCGACCTGTTCGGCGTCCTGGGGCTGTGTCTCTGGTTCGGTGTAGCGGCGCAGCAGCGAGGCGTAGCCGACGTGCGGGTTGACGACCAGTGCGTAGTCGCCCGAGAGCACCACGCGATCGTTGGTGTCCTGGCCGGGTTCGTCGTAGACGTACCCGTTCTCCAGCGCGGCCTGTGTGGTCCCATCGCCGTAGTCCCACTGTGCGAGGAGGTCCACCGCATCGACATGCCCCAGTTCGCCGAGGATGCGGAACGGCCTGTCGGCCTCCTCGCCTTGCAGGAAGACCACGTTGACCCACCGCGACGGCGCGGCCTCCTCGACGGCGGGCTCGGGGTGCCAGGCTATCCGGCCCGCAGCGACGAAACCTTCCGCGAGCCTGTCGTAGGCCCGGTCGACGAGGTTCGCGGCCCGACGCAGCTCTTCCGCAGCGGTGAGCGCGTCTCGCACTCCTGCTTCGTGATTGCCGGCGTCGTTGAAAGCGTGCGCGGCCGTGCGCTCATGAACATCGGCGATCTGGTCGAGCGTCTGCCCGAGCGAACGCATCCCCGAGGACAGATCACCGATCACCCCGGTCATCTCGGCAGGCTGATCGAACCCCCGACTCGCGTGCGCGAGCCCCCGCAGCGCCTCGGACGCCTCAGCAGTATCGGCAGTCGAATCGAAGAACGTGGGCATCATGGGCCTCCTGGAGCCGTGTGACGGGGAGGTGCGCAGGACTCCCACTCGGCTGTCAGCGGTCACGAATACTCTTCAGTCAGGACGCACACAGAGGAGGAGCGGCAGGTGGCTGATGAGATCGAGTTGATCCATGACGGCGAGGGGTTGGCTGTCGTCGGCAACCCGTCGGCCGTCGAGCGCTTCCTTGATTCAGCGGGGCTGTTGTCCATCTCCCGTGAGTTTCGTCTCGACAGGCTCGGATCAATGCTCGGCACCGGGTCGATGATGGCGGAAGCGGCATCCAACATCGCTGAGAACGCTGGCCGGTACGTGAGACTCACCAAGGAGTCGGCCGAGCAGGTCAAGGAATTTGGCCTGATGCCTACGAAGACCAAGGGCATCAGCCACGCGATGCTGGGCGACCCCGGCTCCATCAGCAAGTGGATTCAGATCGAGGATGGTCCGGCATCACTTCTCATGAACCCCGCGATCCTCTCCGGCGCTGCCGGAGTGATGGCTCAGGTTGCTCGGCAGCAAGAGGCGCAGGAGTTGAAGCAACTTCTTGTCACCATCGACGGAAAGCTCGACGACGTACGCCGTAGGCAAAGAGACGAAGTCCTCGCCAAGATGGATCGCGTCAGCTTCGTCATCGACGAAGCGATGGCGATACGCGAACACGGCGGGGACCGCGAAACCGCTTGGGACAAAGTCAAGACCGAGGTGGGCACAATCGCCGAGGTCCAAGCAGACGCACTACGTGCTTTGGAAGCCCTCGCCGACAAGGCCAACGACCAGTCGGGCATGGGTGCACTCGCAAGGGCGATCCAGGACATTGAAGCAGAAGTCGGCATCTGGCTCGCCGTGCTTGTGCGATGCTTCCAGTTGCAGAACGAGTATGCGGTGCTGGAGTTGGATCATGTCTTCGACAAAGCGCCGGCTTCGCTGGATGGACATCGAATCAGTCTCGATGTTGCGCTCCAGCAGCGACGCAGCAAGATCGCCCTGAAGACAGGGCACCTCATGACTCGCCTCGATCAGGCTGGTGGTATCGCGCGCGAGAACGTCGTGCTGCATGCCCGCGCCGCACGTAAGGTAATCAACTCGATCAACAGCGTCAGCGACTCCATTGACGACTTCCACGCGCCATTTGCGATCGAGTCTGACCGGGAAGCGCTGACCAGCACTCGTTGGATAGACGCAGTGCGCGATCCGCAGCAGTTGCGAAACGCCGCAGCAGACGCTAGGCCGATGGCTGCTGCTGTGGGTGGTGGTGTCCTGGTCATCGGGACCCTCGTCGGGGCGGTCCTCAAGAACGGCGACTCGAAGGGATAGTCTGGCGGAGACGCCTGAGTGACTGAAGTCACCCCTCCGGCAGAGCGGGAGCGCGGCGGAGGTGAACACGGCGGCTTGCTGGCCGACGAGGAGCCGGGTCTCGCACGACGCCTGGATGGCCGCTTGTTCGATGGCGGCGACCGCTGCGTCGAGTTCCTCGACGGTGGGTGCGGAGACGGCGATGATGTTGGTGTAGCGGAGGATGCCGTGGCCGGCGGTGAGGTCGGCTTCTTGCTGGAGCACGTCGTGGTTCTCGGCGGTCTGGGAGGCGTCCTCGATCTGGCCGATCTTCGCGCGCTGGGCCTGGTCGGAGATGTGCTCGACCTTCTTCTTGCGGATGTCGCGAGCAGCCGCATCGGATCGCATTGGGGTGCAGATCAGTGAGAACGACCGTTGGATGCCGGCGGACAGCAGTACCGGCGACAGGAACCCCGGATAGACGAGCGACCTGGACCATTCGCTGACCCAGAGCACGGCGTGGTGGGCGGATTCGGTGCGCAGCTTGCCCCAGGTCTCGGTGACCGCAACTGGCCCGGCCGTGGCGAGGGACTGGCCGAGCCTGCCGTGGAGTTCCAGGGTGGCCGCGATCGTCCTCGTCTCACCCGTCCTCAACTGGACCGAAGTCATCAAGGCCAACTGCGTCCATAGCGGACTACCCGCAGCAGCCGGCCACCTGGCGATCCCGTGGCTCACCGTCACCCCACTGGCACGTGCAGTTGGGTTGCCGGGCCACATCCCCGTTCGCTCCTTCGACTGGACCGCACGATCAGCAGACCTCACCACGCCGACCCTGATCCTCCACGGCACGCGAGACGAATCCGTACCGATCCAGCTCTCACAAGCACTCCGACACGCCCGCCCGGGCCTCGTCGAGCTGGAGTCCTTCGACGCCGGCCACACCCTCTGCTGGAACTCCGACCCCGACCGGTGGCAGGAAGCAGTGACGACCTGGCTTCAAGCACGTGTCCCGCGCTGATCGCTGAACGGAGCGATCACCCTCGGCACCCATCTCGTTCGGCCACGCCCGGAGAAACCCAACTCAAGCTGTACCTTCACCGTTATCATCGTGAGTGTTGGCCTGCCTGGGCCATCGAGCGAGGGAGGACCAACCTAGCTGTCCGCAGACGACATCGCCGCCCACCTCGGGGTCACCAAAGACACCGTCTACACCTGGATCGCCGAGAAGGCCATGCCCGCCCACAAGGTCGGACGCCTCTGGAAGTTCCAAGCCAGCGAAATCGACGACTGGGTTCGACGAGGTGGGGCTGCCGCCGCTCCGAACCCTCCGCACCGGGGTGAGCGTATCGCTCGCCCCGAGCCACTAACATTTTGTCGGTGGCACCACATATCCTGATCCACTGCCCAAAATCGGAAGGAGGCACCTCGTGACAGAAGCGACGACCGGCACGACATTGACGCTTGCGACGCTTCGCGCGGGCCAGCGCCTCCGTGGCTTGGTGCCTGGGCAGACGGTCACCCTGATTGCCATCGATCCCATCGACGCCGAGCTGTTCGAGGTCTTCTACCGTGACGACTCCGGTCGCAGCGGCGCTCGTGCGATCACCGACGCCGACGCGGCACGGTTCGAAGTCGCGGGCGACTTCGACTCCGCTCCCGCCTACGATGCCGACCCTGACGAGTTCCGGCTCGCAGCCGAGGCGTTGCGGATCAAGTACGCGGCGCTGTATGACCCGATGGTCGCGGTCAACAGCTCGGACGTTGACCCGCTACCGCACCAGATTCGTGCCGTCTACGAGGAACTGCTGCCACGCATCCCGCTGCGGTTCCTGCTAGCCGACGACCCCGGCGCGGGTAAGACGATCATGGCCGGCCTTTATCTGAAGGAGCTGATCCTGCGCTCAGACTGCGAGCGCGCAATCATCGTCGCTCCCGGCGGGCTCGTGGAGCAGTGGCGTGAGGAACTCAGCCAGAAGTTTGACCTGCCCTTCGAAATCTTTAGCCGCCAAATGGTCGATGACGCTCAGGGTCGCAACGTCTTCGCAGAGCACCCGTTCCTGATCGCCCGCATGGACCAGCTCTCCCGCAGCGAAGACCTGACCGAGCAGCTCAGCGAGGTCACCTGGGATGTCGCCGTCGTTGACGAGGCCCACCGCATGTCGGCCCACTACTCCTCCTGGGCGGGTGAAGTCGATGAGACCAAGCGCTTCAAACTCGGACGCCTGCTGTCGGAGACCGCTCACAACTTCCTGCTGATGACCGCGACCCCGCACGCGGGCAAGGAAGAGGACTTCCAGCTGTTCATGTCGCTGCTGGATCGCGACCGGTTCGAGGGCCAGTACCGGCAGGGCGTGCACCGCACCAACACCGACGGCCTGATGCGCCGAATGGTGAAGGAAGACCTGCTCACCTTCGAGGGCAAGCCGCTGTTCCCCGAACGTAAGGCCTACACCATCGAGTACGAGCTGAGCCCGGCAGAGCGCGATCTCTACGAACAGGTCACCGAGTATGTCCGCACCGAGATGGGACGGGCCGAGCGGATCGCCCAGGCCGGGGACAAGAAGCGCGGCAACAACGTCGGGTTCGCGCTCACTGTGCTGCAACGCCGCCTCGCCTCCAGCCCCGAAGCGATCCTGCGGTCCCTGGAACGACGCCAGCTGCGCCTGGAGGCGAAACTGCGCGAGATGCAGCGCATCACCGACGACGCTCGCTTCGGCACCTCCACCTCCTCACACATCGACGAGTGGAATACCGGCAAGACCACGCTGGACTTCGGGAGCGACGCGCTGCCCGCGTTCTCGGTCGATGACTTCGAGGACTTTGACGAGGAGACGACCGACGAGGAGCGAGCCCAGTTCGAGAAGCAGGCAAACCAGGTTGTCGATCTTGCCACGGCCGCGCAGACGATCCCCGAGCTGCGGGCTGAGATCGCGATTCTCGAAGACCTCATCAAGGTCGCCCGGCGCGTCCGGCTGCAAGACGATGACAAGAAGTGGGTCGAACTGCGCAAAATCCTCGACGAGAAGCTCTTGACCCACGCCGGCTCCGGCGATGCTCGCAAGATCATCATCTTCACCGAGCACCGCGACACCCTCGACTACCTGCAAGCCAAGATCACCGCTCAGTTCGGCCGCGCCGATTCGGTCATCACGATCCACGGTGGCACCCGTCGCGAAGATCGCAAGCTCGCCCGTGAACGCTTCACCCACAACCCCGACACCGTGGTCCTGCTTGCCACGGACGCCGCTGGCGAGGGCCTGAACCTTCAGCGTGCGCACCTGATGGTGAACTACGACCTGCCCTGGAACCCGAACCGCATCGAGCAGCGCTTCGGCCGCATCCACCGCATCGGCCAGCGCGAGGTCTGCCACCTGTGGAACATGGTCGCCAGAGACACCCGCGAGGGCGACGTTTTCACCCGGCTGCTGGCAAAGATCGACCAGATGTCGAACGCCTACAACGGCAACCTCTTCAACGTACTCGGCGACGCCGACGCCTTCCAGGAGCGCTCGCTGCGTGACCTGCTGATCGAGGCGATCCGCTACGGCGACCAGCCCCAGGTCAAGGCCAAACTCGACCGCATCATCGACGCCGGCGTCTCCCACGGCCTCGACGAGATGCTTGCCGAGCGAGCGCTCCACCCCGAGATGTTCTCCGCGCTTAACCTCGACGAAGTCCGGACACGCATGGAGAAGGCTCGAGAGCGACGCCTCCAGCCCGGCTACATCGCCGCCTTCTTCCTCCCCGCGCTCACACGGCTCGGCGGGCGCATTCACAAACGGGAGAACGGACGCTACGAGATCACCCGCGTCCCGGCCCGCGTGATCGACACCGCCCGACGCCTCAACCGATGGGCACCCGTCGCCGAGCAATACGAGCGCATCACCTTCGAACTCTCACGCATGCACCCCGATGGCCTCGCCGACGCCTCCCTCATCGCACCGGGCCACCCGCTGCTCCACGCCGTGATCGAGGCAACTATCGATGACCTCGGCCCCACCCTGAAACAAGGAACTGTGCTGGTCGATCGGCGCGCCAAGCAGACAGATGCGCCGATGCTGATGTTCAGCGTTGAGCAGCGCATCGAGAATACGGCTGCCGATGCCGACACGGTCTCTCACCACTTCGACTACCCGCTCCTCGAACAAGACGGCACCGTCACTGTCTCCGCAGCACCGCCGTACCTCGACTACGACCGGCCCGACTCGACCGAGACCGAAGCCGTGGCTGAGATCGCGGGCAGCGACTGGGCGCGGCAGAACCACGAGAAGCTCGTGCGCGCCTGGGCCTACCGCGAAGGGCTCCAGCCCCGCATGGACGAGATCAAGACCCGCCTCGACATCGAGACCGCGCGCACCCGCGCGCAGGTGAAGGATCGCCTCCTGGCAGAGATCAATCACTGGGATCGGGAACACAACCGCCTTGAGGCACTCGAACGAGGAGGTACCATCGGCAGGCTCCGCGCGGAGACCGCTCTCGTTCGCGCCCGCCAGCTCGATGAGCGGTTGAGCCACCGGCTCGAACAGCTCGATGAGGCCACCAACCTCGTTGCCGTGCCAGCTGTGATCCGCGGTGCCGCGCTCGTCATCCCGAGCGCTCTGCTCGTGACCGACGCCGAGCACGAAGCGCAGGCCTTCGCCTGTCAGTCCGAGGAGGTCGAGCGCCGTGCCGTCGAAACCGTGCTCGCCGCCGAGCGAGCACTCGGACGCGAACCCGTCGAAATGCCGCGCAACAACCCCGGCTACGACATCCAGTCCACCGACAGACAAGGCTTCGTCCACTACATCGAGGTCAAGGGCCGGATCGTTGGTTCCGACACCTTCACCATCACCACCAACGAGATCACCTTCGCCCAGACCCAAGGCGACCGGCATCGGCTTGCCCTGGTCGAGGTCTCGACCAGCGGTGCTCCCAACGACCAGGTGCGCTACGTGAGCGACGCCTTCACTCACCTTGCGCCATCCGCGACCACCCGTTCCTACAACGAGGTCTGGCGCGACTACTGGGAACGCGGAGGACCACCGCGATGACCCACCCCACCGACAACAACCAGCCCGACGCCAGCGAGAGAAGCACAGTGACCACCGCACCCAAGAAGAAGCTCATCGAAGTCTCACTGCCGCTAGAAGTGATCAATGGCGCTTCCGCACGTGAGAAGTCGATTCGACATGGGCACCCATCTACCTTGCATCTCTGGTGGTCTCGGAAGCCTCTAGCGACTGCACGCGCCGTGTTGTTCGCGCAACTCGTAGATGACCCTTCGTCACGGCCTGATGACTTCCCTACGATTGCCGAGCAGGATCGCGAGAGAGCCCGACTCCACGAACTGATGGCCCAACTTGTTTCCTGGGAGAACTCCAACGATCAAGAGTTGCTCAACGCCGCGAGGCGCGAGATCAAGTCTTCCAATGGCGGCATGCTGCCGGCGGTCCTCGACCCCTTCGCCGGCGGTGGGTCGATCCCGCTCGAAGCACAACGATTGGGTCTCGCGGCCGAAGCTTCTGACCTGAACCCGGTAGCGGTCCTACTTGAGAAGGCCCTCATCGAGATTCCGCCAAGATTCAAGGGGCAGGCTCCAGTTCACTCGGCTGCTGCACCAAGAACGACCGGGTGGCGGGCGGCGGAAGGCCTCGCAGAAGACGTGCGATGCTACGGCCGGTGGCTGCGCGACGAGGCATATCGGCAGGTGGGTGGCCTCTACCCGACGATTACCGCACCCGGCGGAACTGAGCACTCGGTCATCGCATGGAAGTGGGCGAGGACTGTGATGAGCCCAAATCCCGCGAATCCCATCGAAACGCCGCTCATTAACACCTGGTGGCTCAGCAAGAAGAAGGGCAGGGAGTTCTTCGTCGAGGCGTCCGTCCAGGACGGTGAGGTTCGGTACGAAGTTGTAGGAGGGAAGCCGAACCCGTCGGCCCAAGACGGCACCATCACAAGCAGTGGAGCCACGGTTGTCGGCGACGGCAGCGCCATTGAGTTCCCGTACATCCGCCGAGAAGCTGCCGAGGGTCGCATGGGAACGGCTCTCGTTGCTGTTATTGCCGAGTCCAAACGCGGACGCCTATACCTCAGCCCGACGGATGCGCAGCGCGCGGCGGCCCGCGTTGAACGCCCTGATGACCCCGCCTGTTCGGTGCCCCTGCCTGACAAGGCACTTGGGTTCAGAATTGGCCCCTACGGTTTCCGAAACTGGTCTGACCTGTTTACTGATCGCCAGTTGAAGACGCTTCTAACGCTGAGTGATCTCGTCGGCGTGACCCGGGATCGTGTCCTCCACGATGCGCTTGAGCGCGGCATGGAAGAGGGAGAGTCGCTAGAGTCTGGAGGTCACGGTGCGGTTGCGTACGCGGACGCGGTTGCGATCTATCTCGCGTTGGGTATCAGCCGGTTCACGGACTACTCGAACTCCTTTGCAACTTGGGACTCGTCTCGCGACTCGGCGACTCACCTGTTCACCCGTCAAGCGATCTCCATGATCTGGTCTTTTGTCGAAGTGAATCCCTTTTCGTCGTCCTCGGGCAACTTACTCGGGCAATTGGAGTGGGTTTCGAAGTCGCTCGAACGACTGCCGGCAGACGGTTCAGGTGTTGCGGCAATCTCTGACGCGGCAAACCGCGACTATACAGGAGCGGTGGTCTCGACAGATCCGCCCTATTATGACTACATCGGATATGCCGATCTCGCGGACTATTTTTATGTTTGGTTGCGTCGAAGTTTGAACGACGTTCTCCCGTCGACCTTCGGAACGATGCTCGCCCCGAAGTCGGAGGAACTGGTGGCAAACCCGTACCGGCACGGCGGCAAAGACGGTGCCGAGAGGTTCTTTGTCGACGGATTCAACGGCGTCTTCTCACGGATTCGTCAGACTGCCGATACGTCGGCCCCGATGACTGTCTACTACGCATACAAGCAACAGGACGCAAAGTCCGACGGCGCGGTCTCCACCGGATGGCATACGGTGCTCACCGGACTGATCGAAGCCGGGTGGGAGATTTCGGCTACATGGCCGATGCGAAGTGAGCTCGCCAACCGACCTCGATCCCAACGGAGCAACGCACTCGCATCCTCCATTGTTCTTGCCTGTCGTCCACGTCCCGGAGGCGCTGAAGCGATTACCAGAAGAGCCTTCGTCAGCATGCTCAGGGCGGAGTTGCCTGACGCGCTGCGAAAGCTCATGCAGGGATCGATAGCCCCTGTCGATCTTGCGCAGGCAGCTATCGGTCCCGGTATCTCGGTGTTCTCGCGCTATTCGCGCGTGCGGGAGGCTGACGGGTCAGATATGAGTGTCAGGGACGCGCTGTTGCTCATCAACTCCACACTTGACGAAGTCCTCGGCGAACAGGAGTCCGACTTCGACCCGGACACACGGTTCGCAGTGAAGTGGTATCGGCAGTACGGCTGGACGCAGGAGAACTCTGGTATCGCGGATCAACTTGCACGCTCCTCTGACACTTCGATCGGCGCGCTGGAGCGTGGTGGCATCTTCGAGGCGAAGGGCGGCAAGGCGCGATTGTTCGCGCCTGGTCAACTCGAAGGCACCTGGGACCCGACGACTGATGAGCGGGTGAGCGTCTGGGAGACGACGGTTCGTCTCGCGGCCGTGATGGCGAAGGATGGTGCCGATAAGGTGGCTGAGTTGCTGCCGTCGGTACAGACGTGCGTGAACCTGGACGCGGTGAAGGAGTTGGGCTTCCTGCTGTTCCACGAGGCGGAGAAGAAGAAGGACACGAAGGACGCGATCCTCTTCAACGGTCTGGTGAGCGCCTGGGGTGACGTGAACGAGCAGGCGCGCAAGTACGCCCCGACCACCCCCCATGCAGCGCAGCAGGAAATCGACTTCGACGAGGACGAGGACTGAGATGACGGGCGGGCCACAGGGGCAGGTGCCAGGGCAAGAAAATTGCCCCGGCGCGGCGACCGCGTCAGCGGCCTCGTCCGGAGCTTACACCAGCTATGTTACAGCATCCGGGACTGCGGCACCAGGACAGCAGCTTGATGACGTTGAGCTAACCCGACTGCTCAACGCTGACCGTCTCGCCACCTACGTGCGCGCCTGCCACGGCGACCAAGACGCGGCACTGCGGCTCTACGCCTGGAACGTTGAAGTGGCCTCTGCATTCTGGGGCAGCTTCAACGTGCTCGAAGTTGCACTCCGCAACCGGATCGCGCATCACGAGCCGATCTTCGCCCGGAACCTCACCGCAGACCATGATCGGCTACTCGACATCCTCGGCGCGATCTCACCCGTCGCCATCGATTGGGTGACACAGAATTCCCGAGTCCCTCAGACCATCTCCCGGCGAAGCGATGTCGTCACCGGGACGCAAAGCACCACATTCTAGGAGACAACAGCGATGGCGATGAACAACCGAGATCGAGTGGGCAAGGCGTTCGACCTGCTCTCCGAGGGGCTCCTCGACGAGATCGATGAGGTCATGACGCGCGTCTACAGTTCAAGCGACTGGCCTACAAAGTGGGCTGAGGACGATGCCCAGCGCAGGGGCGGGTCTCCGCGCACCTATGCTAAGCATGACGTGCAGGTACAGCTCCGCGCGATCACCGAGCAGGGCTATCACTTCAAGGACGTGCTCTCCCGCGCCCAGCAGGGCTTCGCGTCCGAGCTGCGCGAGACTCGGAACCTGTGGGCTCACAACGAGCCCTTCAGCTCCGACGACGCATCACGTGCCCTGGACACGATTGAGCGGCTCCTGCACGCTGTCGGCGCGGTCGATTCCGCCGCGGACGTACGGAAGCTGCGCGTCGATCTGCAGCGCACAGTGTTCGAGGATCAGACCCGCAAGCAGGTCAAGCGCACGAAGGTCTCACTCGAACCTGGCTCCGGACTGCGCCCGTGGCGTGAGGTGATCCGTCCTCACGATGACGTGGCGCGCGGCGCATTCACCGCATCGGAGTTCGCGGCCGACCTCCACCTGGTCCACACCGGTCAGGCGACGAGCCCCGAGTACTGCGATCCGGTCGAGTTCTTCACCCGCACCTACCTCACGGAGGGCTTGCGCGACCTGCTATCGCGCGCGCTGCGACGCCTGAACGGCGAAGCAGGCGCCAGCCCAGTGGTGAACCTTCAAACCAACTTCGGCGGTGGCAAGACCCACTCGATGCTGGCGCTGTACCACCTGTTCAGCGGCACTCCGGTCAAGGACTTCCCGCAGGAGCTTCAGGAACTCATCGCCGCGAACGGTAACCCTGACCTCGGTGCACTCGATGTCCGACGGGTCGCGCTCGTCGGAACCTACCTGAAGGCTGGCTCGCCGATCATCAAGGACGACGGTACCGAGGTTCGCACGCTCTGGGGCGAACTCGCCTGGCAGCTCGGCGGGCGTGAAGCCTATGACCTGATTGCCGAGGATGACCGTGCTGGCACCAACCCCGGTGAGGCGCTGCGCACCCTGATCGTGCGCTACTCTCCGTCGCTGATCCTGATCGACGAGTGGGTGGCGTACGCGCGACAGCTCGTCACGGACAAGGAACTGCCGTCCGGCTCCTTCGAGACGCAGTTCACCTTTGCGCAGTCGCTGACCGAGATCGTGCGCTCGGTGCCGGGCGTGATGCTGGTGGTCTCGATCCCGGCCTCCGACACCGGTACCGATGGACGTGGCAGTGATATCGAGATCGGTGGCGCGAACGGGCAACTCGCGCTCGAACGTCTCCAGAACGTGATCCGCCGTGTCGCGGACCAGTGGCGGCCGTCGAGCAAGGACGAGTCGTTCGAGATCGTCCGCCGCCGTCTGTTCCAAGCACCGAACGCCGAAGGGCTCACGACGATCTCCGCTGTGGCCCGGAGCTTCACGAACCTGTACCGCCACAACACCGCGCTGTTTCCGCGCGATGCGGCGAACCCGAACGATGACTACGAGAAGCGCATCCGCGCCTCCTACCCGCTCCATCCCGAACTGCTGGATCGCTTGTATGAGGACTGGTCGACGCTGGAGCGATTCCAGCGCACCCGTGGTGTGCTGAAGCTCGTCTCCTCGATCGTGCACGAACTGTGGGCATCGAACGACGCATCGCCGCTGATCCTGCCCGGCAACGTGCCGCTAGATGCGACGACCGTGAACACGGACCTGACGCAGTACCTCGAAGACCAGTGGAAGCCGATCATCGACTCCGACATCGACGGCCCAGGCTCGACCGCGCAGCAGATCGACCTCGACCGTCCCAGCCTCGGCCAGCGGTTCATCACCCAGCGCATCGCGCGCACGATCTTCATGGGCGCGGCACCTCGGATCAAGAGCACCCGCAAGGGACTCGACAAGCAGTACCTCTGGCTCGGCACCGCGGTCCCTGGCGACACGCTCGGGAACTTTGGCAGCGCCGTCGAACTGCTCGCACAGCGCTCAACGTACTTCTACGAGGAGCAGGGCCACTACTGGTTCGACACCCAGCCCTCGGTCACCAAGACCGCGAACGACTACGCCGAGCGGCTCCGCGAGGATGTCGAGACGGTGTGGAACGAGATCACCCGCCGTCTTCAAGGAGAGGAGCGCGTGCGCGGTGTGTTCGACCGGGTTCACATCGCCCCATCGTCGTCTGCCGACATCCCCGACCTCGAAGACACGCGCCTGGTGATCGCCCACCCGCGGCACGCTCGTCGCAAACAGGACGGCGCTGACTCGGCCGCGCATGCGTGGGTCCGTGACGCTATCGAAATTAAAGGTGCGAGCCAGCGCATCCACCGCAACACGCTGATCTTCCTGCTCGCCGACAAGAGCGAGCTGGAGAGCCTCGAAGCCGCCACGCGCAGCTACCTCGGCTGGAAGCGAGTTCAGGCCACCAGCGACAGCCTCAACCTGTCGGCCCAACAGCGCAAGCAGACCGACGACTGGGTATCCCGGCTCGACCAGACCGTGACGGACCGCATCCGCGACACCTTCGTCTGGGCCGTCTACCCCGAGCAGTTCGACCCGACCAAACCGTTCGAACTGGTCGCCGACAGGGTGCCCGATTCGGGCGGACGATCCCTGGCCGAGCGCGTCAGTGCAAAACTTGGACGCGAGGATCAGCTCGTCACCGACTTCGGTGCGCCGATTCTCGGGGCCACTCTGTATCACGAACTCGGTGCGCTCTGGCGCGACGCTGGCGAGATCACCGTCGGCGAGCTGTGGGGCTACTTTACCCGCTACACCTACATGCCCCGCCTCGTGCGCCGCGAGGTGCTCGACCGTGCCATTGACCAGTCACTGTACGCAACGCTGGTCGGGAACGAGCGCTTCGCGATCGCATCGGGGAAGGATGTCGAGACTGGCCGCTACCGCGGTCTGCTCATGTTGCCGAATTCCAGCACCAGCATCCAGATCACGGACAGCACGCTCCTCATCGAGATCGAGCGTGCGAAGCGGCAGGCTGAGGCGGACCGGATCGCGGCCGCACGTGAGGCCGCGATGAACGCCGCCGATGATGGTGATCCCGCTGTTGTTAGGCCGGTTGACTTCGTGAGGACGGGCAATCCGTCCGCCGAGGTCGATGAGCCGTCCGAGGCCGAGTCTGCGATGGAGGCGGTGCTCGCGCGGTTCTTCGGATCGGTGAAGATCGACTCCGACCGCTACGCCCGCGACATCGGCAATGTCACCCGAGAGGTCATCGACCGCCTCGCCGGCACCGGTGCCAGGCTCGACATCACGATCGACATCCAGGCCACCAAGCCCGAAGGATTCGACGAGTCCGAGGTCCGTACCATCGGCGAGAACGCCCGCGTCCTCAAGTTCGACTCCAGCTCCGGCTTCGAGAAGAGTTGAACCGAATGATCTTGGGGAGAATAGGCAAGGAATGTAATGGCTGAAAGTACAGAATTTGATCACGATCAGTTGGGACACATCCTTGCTGACCACCTCGTCGAGGTTCCATCCTTCCAACGCGCCTACTCGTGGGAGCAAATCAACGTTCAGGAATACTTGTCCGATCTGGAACGCGCGCGGTCAAAGAAGTCACCGTACTTCATGGGAACGCTGGTATTCGCAAGGACCGACGATGAGAGTGGCCGACGGAAGATCGTTGATGGTCAGCAGCGGCTTGCGACGACCGCAGTGCTTTTCGTTGCAATACGTGATCGGCTGTACGCACTTGGCAAGAACGATCTTGCCGAGAACACGACGAGGAAATACCTCCGCCGGTTCAATATTCGGGAGGAAGGCGAGGTCGATAGCCTAATCTTGAGCCCTGGGGACCAAGATGCCTACGATGCGATCGTTGCCGGAAAGATGGCCGACGTCCCCGTAACGAATCGCATCCGGGTCTGCTACGACGAATGTCGTGCGTATCTGGAGAAGGTGGCGCCGACCGCGAAGCAATACAAGCGTCTCGTGGATATTATCGACCAACTCGACAAGGATGTTCAGGTACTTGTTGCGGTTGCATCGAACATGCCAGAAGCATATGTGATCTTCGAGACGCTGAACGATCGGGGAGCCGACCTTACAACCGCAGACCTCCTCAAGAACTACCTGTTCAGCGAGGCAAAGAAGTCCGAGTTCGCTTACGTCCAGCATGGATGGAACGCCATTGAGACGAATCTGGGCAACAAGCCGGACATTATGGTCAAGTTTGTGCGACATGAATACATGTCTCGTCACGGCCGTGTCACGACGCGAAAGCTATATCGCTCGCTTCAAGACGATCTTCAGGCAAACCCCGGTGCGAAACTGTATGTGCAACGACTCAAGCAAGCGCAAGAGGCCTATTTGGCCTTCCGTGATCCTGACAATCCGTACTGGCAGGACGTCAAGGTCGATGTTCGCGACGCATTAGTTGCTTACCGGAGGTTCGGGTTTGAGAGCAGCTACCCTGTCTTGCTTGCAGCTTTCCGAGAATGGGACCGGACTAAGGCGGCGCGCTTGCTGGTGAAGCTCGCGAAGTGGAGCGTTCGCGCACAGTTCGTAGGCCGTCTCGGTACGGGAACAGCCGAGGAGTCGTTCGCGGCGGCGGCAGCAGCCGTTTCCGATGGCAGCGCGAAGAACCAGACCGATGTCAGGAAGATTCTCTCCAAGTTGGTTCCGACAGATACGGAGTTCAAGATCGCATTTAAGTCCTCCGGCCGACTGACGCTGAATCGTGCGAAGTACGTGCTGGCCATGCTTGAGAAGGCATCTGACGTGAAGTTCGGTCGGCCGGAACGAGCCCTCGACTGGACTTCGCCGGCAGTCACGATCGAGCATGTGCTCCCGAAATCAGCGGGTGGGACGGATGATGCGCTGCGAGTAAAGATCGATGAGATCGGAAACCTCGCGCTTCTTGAGAAGAGACTGAACCATCAGCTCGGGAGCAAGCTTTTCGACGACAAACGAGACTCGTACCTTGCATCGGGCTTTAACCTCACCAAGCAGCTCGCAGAGTCGGACACCTGGACGGCCGATGACATCACGGATCGGACGGCGGCGTTTGCTGACCTGGCGTGCCTTGCATGGCCAGCGACCTGACGCGATCAGTTGCGAGGGCCGACGACCGAAGGGCTGCTCCCAACCGCGGCTCACGAGTATAGAGTCGCTAGCGCGGACACGGCTTGGAAAGGTAGCACTCCGTTGCCAAGCGCGGTGACCTGTTGGTTCTGGGTCAAGTCGTCGGCGTCAGTAATCCATCCAGTCGGCAGGCCCATCAGCCACTCGACGAATGTTGGCGCTGGGCGGGGACCGTCGGCGTCGTCCAGGAGGGCTGGCGCGGGCGCGGGGCGTTCGGTGATGTGTTCCCAGCGGGTGATGGCGTCGGCGTAGCGTCCCCAGCGCTGAACAGTCCGTCGATCAGAGATCACAGAGTCTCCGATTCGGCCCTCCTGCTCGGTGAGCCAGCCGGTCCGTGGAGCGTGAAGTCGATGATCTGGTGCGACAGTGCGATCGTTCCTCGTCGTGCACGCACCTGATCGAGAGTCTCCCCGCCGAGCGATGAGTCCGTCGCCAGCGGGGTGCGGAACAGCGCGCCGGGCGAGCGCGAAGATGCGGAAGCGTTGGTGAGGAGTGCCGACAAGGGAAGCCGGTAGGCCGATCCATCGCGCATCCAGCCGCAGGTCGGCCAGATCGCCGAGAACGGCGCCGAGAGCCCGTAGAGGTCGAGCTTCGGTGTCTCCCAGATGCCACGGGTCGCGTTCCATGCCGCGAAGGGTTGCATCGCCGTGGTTGCGTCGGTCATGGTCGTCTCCTTCTGCGGGTGGCCGTGTCGCGGGCGAGGACAGCAGCCCGCGGACGTTCTCGATCACGACTCATTCGGGCTGGAGAGCGTCGATGGCTGCCGCCATGTGCGCCCAGAGCCCCGAGTGCGTACATGGTGCGAGACCGACGCGCTTGCCGACGGACACGTCTTGGCACGGGAACCCGCCGATGAGGATGTCCACGGGCTCGACCCGGCTCCAGTCGATGGCCGTGATGCCGCCGAGGTTCGGTGCGTCGGGCCGGTGGAGCCAAACCGAGGTGGCAAATCCCCGGAAATGGGTTGGCGAATCCTCGTGTGGAGGGTGGCGAATCCCCGGAAGTAGGGCGGCAAATCCTCGCGCTTCAGGGCGACCTGCACCAGATTGCCCCGATGAACTGGCATTCTTTGGTGAGCATCAAAACATCATAGGCAGTGATGCTATGATGCGTGCATGCGAACGACCCTCACACTTGACCCCGACGTATCCTCACTACTCGAGCGTGAAATGGCGAATCGAAAGCTCCCCTTTAAGCAGGTTGTCAACGATGCAATCCGCAAGGGTCTAGGAGCTAGCTCGCCAGCGGACTTCACGTTTGCTCCCTACGAGATGGGGCAACCGCGTGTCGACCTCACGCACGCAACCCGAATTGCGGCGGATCTGGAGGATGAGGCCCTCGCTGCAAAGTTGTCCGAGGGCCGCTGATGTTCATTGTTGACACAAATGTGCTGGTCTACGCCGTGAATGCAGACGCAAGGCAACACGCAGCTAGCTATACATGGCTTTCGGAGCAGCTCCGTAGCGGGACAGAAGTCATCGGTATGCCGTGGATGTCGCTCCTGGGCTTTGTGCGCATCTGCACTCATGCCCGTATCCTCGATCGCCCAATCACGGCAGAGCAAGCAATGGCTCTCGTTAATGCATGGATTTCTCATCCCAGGGTCGTCACTCCAGAGCCCTCGGTTCGTCACGCGGCACTTCTTGCCGGCCTACTCGCGGAGGCAGGAGCGGCGGGGAACCTGACGAACGATGCCCATCTCGCCGCACTGGCGCTTGAGTACGACGCCACCATGGTCACGTTTGATCGTGACTTCGCACGGTTTGGCGTCCGCGTTCACGTCCCGACGGTCCAGTGACCGCGGGTCGCGTCTAGAAGTAGTTGCGTTTAGAAGTAGGTCACGCACCACGGCTCGCGGCGGCGCTGCAGGAGGATGCCGAGCTTGTCGACCGCATCCTCGTCACCGCGCACCCAACCCACCGTTTCGAGAGCCTGGATGTTGACGCCGCCAAGGAGAGTCGAGCCGAGAGCCGGAACATCGATCTCGACCTGCGGCTCGCCCTCGTAAGGCTCGCACGTGCCCTTGCCGTCCTTCACGGTGAGGCGCCAGGTGCCGTCGGCAAACCCCATCGGGTCCACCACGCGGAAGGTGACGTCGCCCTCGGTGTAGTAGTTGCGGGCCTCGAGCAGCGCCTTCGGATCGATCACGCGCAGCCACAGGAAATCATTGTGCTCGTTGATGTGGTAGCGGCGGCGATCGGCGAGAGCCCACGGGAGGTGCTCGTCGTTGCGGGCATTATCGAAGCGGACTCGGCGCACGAGATCGAGCGAGCCGAGGAACTCCCACATGGCGATGCTCGCGTCGGTCGTGCAGGGCACGAAGTCGATGACGTCGAGGGCGCCGCCGCGGCTCTCAAGGCGCCATGTCGCGTAACCGTCGAGTTCGCCTTTCTCGTTCCAGTGGCCGATCGCGCGGGTTTTGTTGTTCGTTTCGCGCGTGGGCTTGTCGATGGAGCCGTTGCGGATCTCCATTTCGGGCGCGCAGCGGCTGATCGAGCCGGTTTGGCGCGCGTGGAACTTCTCAAAGACGTGGCGGGAGGCTTCCGCGAGTTGGGTGACGTCGATGTATTCGCACCTGCCTTTGATGGGTGCGGACACGCTGAAGCCGGAGCCGGCGTGCAGCTCGACGGAAGTGCTGAAGATTGCGGGGCCGAAACCGAAACGCCCGTAGATCGCTGCTTCGGTTGCGGTGAGGGCCGCAACGGCGAGCCCCTTCTCCTTCGCGTCCTTGAGCGATTCCGTCATGAGGGTCGTGGCGATGCCTTGGCGGCGATGGGAGGCGAGCACGGTGACTTCGCTGATCTGGTGGCAGTCGATGACCTTGCCGCCAACGTTGAGTTCACCGGTCCAGTCCATGAAGGTGGCAACGGGAATGTCGTTGCCGAGGCCGTAGGTGGGTCGTTCGGAATCGAGAACGGTGCGCGCGGTCGCCTGGCGCTCCGCGTCAATCTTCAATTGGTGTTCGAGGAACTTCTGCGAGGGGTAAGGATCGTGAAAGCCCTGCTGGACGGCGGTGAGCCATGCGGGGTACCAGGGGTTATCGTTCGGGTCGGCGCTTGTGACGTGATGGGTTTCATATTTGAGATTCACGCGAGTGACACTAGCAAAGTAGAGTTTGGAGGATCTGAGCCAAAAACGGGAGGTGTCATGGCTGCTCTAGTTTTCGATTCCGTCTCGTTCTCGTTTTCCTCGCGCCCGCTTCTCGAGCGCGTGACCTTCCGCGTGGGTGCGGGGGAGCGCGCGTGCCTCGTGGGCCCGAACGGGTGCGGCAAAACCACTCTGCTTCGGCTTGCGCTCGGGGAGCTCTCGCCCGAAGGCGGCGCGGTCACGTGGGAAGGAATGGGGTCCGACGCTCGCCAGCCTCCGTCGGCAGAAAACTTCACGGGGCGCGTAAGCGAGTATTTTGATGAGGCACTCGCGCCCGTTCGTGCTCTTTCCGCGAGATTCGAGCAGGTCACGGCGCACATGGCGCAAGCTGCGGGTGAAAGCTCCGGTGACGAGCGCGAGTATGACGCGCTACTCGCGGAGATGACCGCGCGCGATGTGTGGTCGCTTGAGTCGCGCATCGCTGAAGTGCTTGCGGGGCTCGGCCTTGCGATGCTCGCGGGGGAGGGCCGCGAACGTGAGGTGGCGACGCTTTCCCCAGGCCAGCGCGGGAGGCTTCCGCTCGCGGCGATGCTTATCGCGCGGCCCGAGGTGCTCATTCTCGACGAGCCCACGAACCACCTTGACGCCGAAGGCGTGGACTTCCTTGCGCGCACCGTGCGCCAGTGGGAAGGGCCAGTGCTCATGGCGAGCCATGACCGCGCGTTCATCGAGGAAACTGCCACGGCAATCTACGACCTCGACGTTGCCACGTGGCAAGCGCTCGCATTGGCCGAGGGACACGAGCTTCACGGGGTGTATCGCACCTCGGGCTCGTATTCGATGTTCCTTGAGGCGAAGCACAAGGCCCGAAAGGCGCATGCGCAGATTCACGCGGCGCAGCAAAGCGAAAAGCGAGAGATTGGCGAGCACCGGCACGCGGCGGGGGCGATCGCGAGCGGAGGGGTGCGCCTCGCAGAGGCGAGCGGTATGGCAAAGAAGTTCTTTGCCGATCGCGCGCAAGCCACCTCAACTCGGCGCACGCGCAACGACGACAAAAAGCTTGAGGCGCTTGAGGAGCGAGAGGTGCGTCGGCCCCGTTCTTACGACCTGACGTTCCCGCTCGCGCCCACGCAGAACGCCGCTGGCCTCGCCCTTTCCACGCGCGCCGCCGCTGTTGAAGGCCGCTTGGCACCGCTCACCCTCGACTTGTCTCGCGGCGAGCACTTGCTCATCACGGGCGGTAACGGCGCCGGCAAATCAACGCTCCTCACCTGGATTGCCACGGGTGAGCCGCCTGCGAGCGCGAGTGCGCACGGTTCCGTGTCGTGTGATCGGCCCGTGGGATTCGTGCCGCAACGCTTGCCGCGCATGGGCGATCCAGGCTTCACGCGCGAGGTGTGGACCGAGGGGATCGGGGAGCGCGGATCGGGAATGCTGCACCCCTCCATGTGGCGCACGCGCATCGACGAGCTCTCCGCCGGAAATCAACGCCGCGCGCAGCTAGCCCTCGCGCTTCACGAGGCGCCGTCGTTCCTCGTGATTGACGAGCCCACGAACTATCTCGACCTCGACACCGTTGAAGCGCTCGAGCGAGCCTTGAGCGAATGGACGGGGACGCTCATCATCGCGAGCCACGACCGCTGGCTCATCGAACACTGGGCGGGGCGGCGGCTCAATCTCGCACCTGCGCCCGCTTTGGGTGCTACCGGGTGAGGTGTGGCGGATCCGCTGAGTGAAGGTCTGGGGGAGACACTGGGTGGAAGTGGTGAAAAATCGCCGTGTCGAGGCCGTATTCGGGTCTAACCGGGTCGTTTTTCACCACCTCCGCCACGGCCGTTCCGAAAGGAGCCAGAGATTAAGGGCGCCAGAAGCTCGTCACGTTCTCTTTCGTGGCGATTTGGTAGTCGATGAACGCCGCGAGAAGCTCGTAGTCGAAAGGCTGCTCTACGGCTGGCGGGCGAGCATTGCGGTGCGGTCGGTGCCTCGCTCCTTCATGTACTCCTCGAAGTGGTCCATTGTGGCTTTTTCGGGGGAGACCGACATGTGCATTTTTGCTGCGGAGAATCCCACGATGAAAGTTCCCTGACGCGTGAACATGGGCGTACTCCATGCGATTCGCATCTCGAGCTCGGGATAGGTGGCCTTCACCCAGTCGAGTACTTCGACCATGCGCTCGCGCTTTGGGCCCTCGGGCACCGTCTCGAGGAATTCCGGCAAGGTTTTGATCGCCATGCCTTCACCCTAGTGGTGGACGCAGTATCGACGTTCCACACCGTTGCGCCTCTTGCGATCGGCAACAACGTGTGGCTCGGCTCCGCCACGTGAGGGAGTGCCGCGCATGTGCACCGCACGGGGTCCGACGGTTCCGTATCTGCTATGGCCTAAGGGCCCTGAAGACTCGCTGACCTGGGCGTACTGTTAATGACAGCATTATTTTTACGGCGCCGCTGCCCGATCGCGGGCTGCTGACGCCATGCCTAGAGAGTCCGAGTCGTGAAGAGTGAACTTCGCGCCCACCGTGGGGCGCCTTTTGTGGCAGCGTGTCTAACTTTGTTGTTGATGTTGGCGGGGATGGTGAGCTTTCCGTCGGCGGCGGTGGGGGAGCCGCAAGCCGTGAACCGGCAAGTATTGAAGTGTTATGTGGAGGGGCGCTCCCACATGTGCGAGGAGGGGCAGCTCCGGGCGCTAGTGGAAGAAGCGGGCACGATCCCGTCGCGGATTGAGATCGGCAATGGCGCTGACGTTGAACTATCGAAGACGCTCGTGATCCCGGCGGGGGCGGACATCGAGTTTGTGAATACTCTTCGGCTCCCCTTCGGTGATTCGAGAATCATCCGTGCCGATGGGTCTTTCACCGGCAGCCTTATTAGGGTGGAAAAGGGCGCGAAGCTCACGCTTTCGCAAGATCCGAGTAGCAACGATGAGCGACTCATTATCGACTCGCGTGCCCAGTATGAACACGTGGTCAAAGGCTCGTCGTTCGCCCCTACTGTGGATGTGCGCGGCGAACTTGTGATGAACGAAGGAAGCATCACGGGGGCGCGAAAGCTTACGGGGAGTTATGAAGGCGCGGTCACCGTCACGGGTGAAGACGCGAAATTTACCCTCAACGGTGGTTCGGTCACGGACAACCAGCGAAAACTCGGTTCCGCATCCTCCACGCAGTACGGTGCCGCGAACGTGGCACTTTACAAGGGCGCGACGATGGTCATGAACGGGGGAGAGATCTCCAAGGGCCGAACGGAAACCTCTGACGCCTACGGCGAAACGGGTGGCATCGGCGTTTTCGATGGCGCTCACCTGACCGTGAACGGCGGGAAAATTACTGACAATCACGGCTGGGTTGGCAATATCAACGCCTTCAATTGGCAGCAGTCCGTGTGCTCTAAGGAGGACACTGCGGCAACGCGCGCACGCGTCGATATTAATGGCGGTGAAATCTCCAACGGCAGCGCCGCGTTCGGTGGCGGCGGCATCAATGTCTTTGGCAACGCCGACGTCACGATGAATGGTGGCACCATCAAAGATAACTACGCATCGAACGGTGGCGGCGTAAACGCCATGGATTTGTATGTGTGGGGAGCGAGCGGTACCTGGGCTGAAGTTGCTGGTGACGGAAAAGCTTGCGGTTTTACTCCCGAGGAATGGACGAAGGTCTCACCGGGCAGCTTCACGATGAACGGCGGCTCAATCACGGGCAATACTGCCTCTCGTACCGGGGGCGGCATCAACGTGGTGTCAAACGGCGTGCACGTGAACGCGGGCCTCATCGAAGGCAATGAGGCAAGGCAGCAGGGCGGTGGCGTCTACATTGCGACCAAGTCGTATGCCGCTCATTTCAAGGACGCTCTTATCACCGAGAACGAGGCAACTTCGGATAGGGGAGTGGCCTTTGGCGGCGGTATTTGGCTTTGCCCAACCGGCAATCTGACGATGCACGTGACGAACGGCGCCGCGGTGTTTGAGAACATTGCGAGCCGGGAGCGAGCCAGTGACCAATGGGGCGATGACATTGCCCATGACAACTACGGGACCGCAAGCAAGGCCGGTGTGCGCTTGGATTCGCGCATGCTTGGTGGCGGAATTCCCGCGTACTACAAGGATGGTTCGTACTCGTCCGATCGCTTCGATCCCGAGAACCCCGGGAAGAAGCAGGTGTTTGACGGGACTGCGAGGGATTCTGATGACTCGAGCGACTACCGAACGTCGATCTCGAACGAAGGTTTGAAGACAGTCGCGAACGCTCAAGCGAAGGATGCCGCACGGTCGTGGGCGCGACTCACCATTTCGAAGAATAAGGCTCCACGCGGGGGCGGAATCGGGTCAAACGGTGGCGTGGTTTTCGGCACCCCGGAATCCACCACTATTGAGGTGAAGAAAGAGTGGAAGGGGTCCGACGGTAGCCAGCTTGCGAGTGAGTCTACGGTTCCGGTCAAGGTCCAGCTTTGGGCTTCGGTTGATGGCGAGAAGTTCCCCGTGGGCCACCCCGTCACGTTGAACGGCGAGAACGAGTGGAAGTACACGTTCACGGATCTGCCGAAGTCAAAGACCGTTGACGGTGAGCAAGTTCCCGTCTCGTACACCGTTGAGGAAGTAGCGGTTGAGGGCTTCACCTCGAAGGTGACTGGTGACGCTGAGAAGGGCTTCACGATCACGAATACGCAGACTCCGCCGACACCGCCCACGACCGAGGTCTCGGTGAACAAGGTTTGGAAGTCGTTTGATGGTGAGGATCTTGATCCGGTGTTGACGATGCCGGTGAAGGTTCAGTTGACGAAGACCGTTGACGGGAAGACAAGCCCCGTTGGCGAGCCGGTCGAGTTGAATGCCGAGAACGGGTGGACGCATACGTTCAAGGATTTGCCTGAGTGGCAGCTTGTGGACGGTAAGAAGGTTGACATCGCCTACTCGGTTGAGGAGCTTGAGGTCGACGGTTTCACGTCGAAGGTGACTGGTGACGCTGAGAAGGGCTTCACGATCACGAACACGCAGACACCGCCGCCCGTCACGTCGGTTGATGTGACGAAGGTGTGGAAGTCCGCCGATGGCAGTGTGCTTGATGCGGATTCCACGGTGCCGGTGAAGGTGCAGCTCTTGGAGTCGACTGGCGGTGAGAAGTCGCCGGTGGGTGATCCTGTTGAGCTGAATGCGGAGAACGGCTGGAAGTATTCGTTTAACGATCTTCCGCAGTGGAAGCTTGTTGACGGCAAGAAGGTTGATGTCACTTATTCGGTTGAAGAGCTGAATGTTGAGGGCTTCACCTCGAAGGTGATGGGCGATGCGGCAAGTGGTTTCACGATCACGAATACGCAGACCCCGCCTCCGTCGACCCCTCCGACCCCTCCCACACCACCGTCGACGCCTCCCACACCACCGGTCACGCCGCCGGAGCCGCCGTCAACGCCGCCCGCGCAGGCAACGCCCGGGGAGCCTCGTCTGCCACTGCCTCGCACGGGTGTTGAGGTAGGCGTAGTCGCGGCCCTGGCATTGGTCTTCATGGGAATCGGCGTGGTGCTGGTCGAGCGTCGGAAGGCTTAAAACCAGTGGGTGTATAGCGTTCTGAACGCACGTGGCTCCCGGAACTCACATGAGTCCCGGGGGCCATTTGCGTATTTTCCCTGGGACGTGTCGCGCTTGGCTGGAGTGGCGCAATTGCGAGCGGCGAAATCCTTTACGGTAGGTGTTGTGCCGGATAGTGAGGCGATGCCTCGGCATCGAGCGTGCGACTCCCACCACCGTCGAGGCTCTCCTCGAGTACACGTGGCTTGGGCGGACCGGACCGCCACCAGCAGGTACTGCAAAAGTAGAATATGTTTGCGGCGCGCTCCTACGGCGTTATAGGCTCACCTCGAGCGTTTCATATGAGTAACATTCGTTATTGAGTTGCGGGCGACGTTTTGCGATGTACTTCTGCGTGCTCGTTCTTGCTTCTCGTTACGGAGCCAATCTCATGCTCTTAAATCCCTTGAGAAATCACGAGAGGACCCCTCACTCATGGTTGAACGAAAGTCGCACGAGGCTTTTTATCGCAAGCCCTTGCGTATTGGATCAGCTGCTCTGACCCTGGCTCTGGTGACCAGCATGGCGCCGAGCTTCACCGCTAGCGGTCTCGACCGTGCCATGGCCGCACAGCCGGCTCAGACTGCACCGAGCTTCGCCCCGATGGCCAATGAGCCTGCACAGGACCAGATCATTGATGCTGACATGATCGAAAGCGGTCGCGTCACCAAGGCTGCCAACCTTACCGACGCTCACGGTGTTGGCAAGGGTCTCATCTCGGGTCACGTTTACCTGACCAGCCCCAAGGGCAACCCTGGCTCGACCATCGACAACGGCAACATCCCGATGGATGGCGTCACGGTCTACGCGCAGTTCCGCGACAAGGACGGCTCCTACTCGCCGATCTTCAGTGCGAAGACCCACACCCTCCCCGGTGTTGTCGGCGGTAACGGCGGTAAGGGCACCTTCGCTTTCGGTACGGGCAATAAGGGCATCACCTGGACCGATAAGTTCGGCAAAGAGCACACCTGGGCCGCACGTACTGACCAGAAGCACCGCATCTGGGTTGAGCCTTTCACCAACAAACGCGGCAACCGTGTCGAGATGTTCCGCCAGGCCAACGGTTTCGTGCCCGGTTCTTTCAATGGTTTGGTGGAAGCCCCGCTCGGCTCGTTTGCTGCGGCTGACGGCAACATCCAGCTGATGGCGGCGTTCCTGCAGGAAGCCGCTCCGAGCCACGAAAACTCGTATATGGTCGCCCGTGATGAAACCGGAGCCGCGAAAATCGAGCATGACTCGAACGGGTTCATCGATGGTCAAAATCCGTGGAACTCTGTTTCAGGTCGCGTGTGGCTCGAAACGGGTGGCCTGGACAAGGGCATTGTGGCCACGGGACCGAGCAAGAACACTGCCGACCCAGCCGCTGACGGCTACACCGTGTACGCGTCCACCCTCACCAAGGATGGTGCAGCGGCGAACCAGAAACTGCACGAGCAGTACAAGAACGACCCGGACAAGCTGGCTGAGGCCACCAAGAAGATGCTCGAGGACCACCCCGAGTACATCCTCAAGACCGTTTCTGGCACAACGGACGCGGAAGGTCGCTATACGCTGCGATTCAATGATGGTCAGACCGCCACACAGCAGTCGAGGGATAACCTCAACGTTGACCATATGTTCCTGTGGGTGGAAAACAAGGATGGTGTTGTTCAGCACGGTTACACCGGCTTCCACACTCCGGTCTTCCAGCGGTTCACAGCGGGTGGCAACTTCCGTCCTTCAGCGGTTCCTGCGCCGAACGTTCTTACCCCGGATATCTCGCGAAACAGGATTTACAACGTCAACTACGCGCTCATGCCGTATAGCCCGGTGTCGATCACGGCGGACTACAACGCAATCGACAAGCCGGCTGCCCCGGGCACCACGGTGACCCCTGAGTTCAAAGGTGACCTGTCGGATCTGCCGTCGAAGATTGAGTGGCGCGATAAGAACGGCAAGGTTGTCAAGACCTGCGATCTCGATCAGTCCAAGAGCGTTAAAGCTCAGGTTGCGGCGTGCACCTTCGGCATCCCCGCGGATGCAAAGAAGGGCGATATCTTCAACGTCGTCGTAGTCTCGGGCGGAAACGATGTCGCCGCATGGTCCGTCCTCGTGACCGACAAGAACCCCGACGCAGACATTTACGAGCCTGCGTATGAGGACAAGCTGGTTGTTCCTGGCAAGGAGACCAAGTCGTCCCCGTCGTTCACTGGCAAGGACGGTAGCTCGGCTAAGGCTCCTGAGGGTTCGAAGTTCAAGATCACTGATGGCTTCAAGGTTCCTGAGGGCTACGAAGTAACGATTGATGAGAACACCGGTGAGATCTCCGTTAAGTTCCCGGATAAGTCGAAGCTGAACAAGGACACCGTTGAGCAGTTCGATGTTCCTGTCACGGTGACCTACCCGGATGGCAGCACCGATAAGACGGATGCGAACTTCAAGCTGGATACCGATAACGACGGTAAGCCTGACACTGAAGACGGCGATGACGATAACGACGGCATCCCGGACGAGGACGACAGCAACCCGAAGGTTCCGAACGCGAACGATCACTTCGAGCCTGGCTACGAAGATGGTTCGGGTAAGCCTGGTGAGGACGTCAAGGTTCCTGCTCCTGGGTTCAAGGACAAGGACGGTAAGGACACTAAGGCTCCTGAGGGCACGAAGTTCACCCCTGGCGAGAATGCTCCTGGTGGTGTGACCATCGACAAGGACACTGGTGAGATCACGGTTACCATCCCTGGGGATGCGAAGCCGGGTGACAAGATCACTGTTCCGGTTGTTGTGACTTACCCGGATGGTTCGAAGGACAACGTCGACGTCACCGTCACGGTTGAGAAGCCTGAGGCTCCTGCGCCCAAGCAGAACGAAGAGTTCGAGCCTGGTTATGAGGATGGTTCGGGTAAGCCTGGCGAGGACGTCAAGGTTCCTGCTCCTGGGTTCAAGGACAAGGACGGTAAGGACACTAAGGCTCCTGAGGGCACGAAGTTCACCCCTGGCGAGAATGCTCCTGGTGGTGTGACCATCGACAAGGACACTGGTGAGATCACGGTTACCATCCCTGGGGATGCGAAGCCGGGTGACAAGATCACCGTTCCGGTTGAGGTGACTTACCCGGATGGTTCGAAGGACAACGTTGACGTCACCGTCACGGTTGAGAAGGACGCGACTCCGGTGACGCAGCGCGTTACGTTTGGCGTGAAGGTTGACGGCAGTATTGTCGAGTCTGATGGTGACAACACGACGGCCGAGGAGCTTCCGGAGTCTGTGCGTGACGTTGTTGTCACTCTGACGGCGGAAGACGGAACCGAGTTCAAGTCCAACGACAACGGTGAAACCTGGCGTGGTGCCAAGGGCTCCCCGGTTGTTCAGAACTTTGGTCTTGCAGATATTCCAGCGGGCACCTACAAGGTATCCGTTTCCGGTCTCGATGACGTCAACAAGGACAACCTGAAGCTCAAGGAAGACAGCCAGCTTCGTGACGGTGCAACTGTTGAGATCACCGGTAACACGGGCAACCTGTTCGTAGAGCTCGAAGCGGTTGATAGCAAGAAGTACGAGCCTGCGTATGAGGGCAAGTTGGTTGTTCCTGGTGAGGAGACCAAGTCGTCCCCGTCGTTCACTGATAAGGACGGTAAGGACGTCAAGGCTCCTGAGGGTTCGGAGTTCAAGATCACTGACGGCTTCACTGCTCCTGAGGGCTATGAGGTCAAGATTGATGAGAACACCGGTGAGATCACGGTGACGTTCCCGGACGGCTCGAAGCTGAACAAGGACACCGTTGAGGAGTTCGATGTTCCGGTGACGGTGACCTACCCGGATGGCAGCACCGATAAGACGGATGCGAAGTTCAAGCTGGATACCGATAACGACGGTAAGCCTGACACTGAAGACGGCGATGACGATAACGACGGCATCCCGGACGAGGACGACAGCAACCCGAAGGTTCCGAACGCGAACGATCACTTCGAGCCTGGCTACGAAGATGGTTCGGGTAAGCCGGGTAGCGACGTTAAGATCGATGCTCCGAAGTTCACCGACAAGGACGGTAAGGACACTAAGGCTCCTGAGGGCACGAAGTTCACCCCTGGCGAGAATGCTCCTGGTGGTGTGACCATCGACAAGGACACTGGTGAGATCACGGTTACCATCCCTGGGGATGCTAAGCCTGGTGACAAGATCACTGTTCCGGTTGTTGTGACTTACCCGGATGGCACGAAGGACACCGTTGACGTCACCGTCACGGTGACTGATAAGGATGCCGGCCTGTACGAGCCTGCGTATGAGGGCAAATTGGTTGTTCCTGGTGAGGAGACCAAGTCGTCCCCGTCGTTCACTGGCAAGGACGATAAGGACGTCAAGGCTCCTGAGGGTTCGAAGTTCAAGATCACTGACGGCTTCACTGCTCCTGAGGGCTATGAGGTCAAGATTGATGAGAACACCGGTGAGATCACGGTGACGTTCCCGGACGGCTCGAAGCTGAACAAGGACACCGTTGAGGAGTTCGATGTTCCGGTGACGGTGACCTACCCGGATGGCAGCACCGATAAGACGGATGCGAAGTTCAAGCTGGATACCGATAACGACGGTAAGCCTGACACTGAAGACGGCGATGACGATAACGACGGCATCCCGGACGAGGACGACAGCAACCCGAAGGTTCCGAACGCGAACGATCACTTCGAGCCTGGCTACGAAGATGGTTCGGGTAAGCCGGGTAGCGACGTTAAGATCGATGCTCCGAAGTTCACCGACAAGGACGGTAAGGACACTAAGGCTCCTGAGGGCACGAAGTTCACCCCTGGCGAGAATGCTCCTGGTGGTGTGACCATCGACAAGGACACTGGTGAGATCACGGTTACCATCCCTGGGGATGCTAAGCCTGGTGACAAGATCACTGTTCCGGTTGTTGTGACTTACCCGGATGGCACGAAGGACACCGTTGACGTCACCGTCACGGTTGAACAGCCTGACGCTCCTGCGCCCAAGCAGAACGAAGAGTTCGAGCCCGGCTACGAGGATGGTTCGGGTAAGCCTGGCGAGGACGTCAAGGTTCCTGCTCCTGGGTTCAAGGACAAGGACGGTAAGGACACTAAGGCTCCTGAGGGCACCAAGTTCACCCCTGGCGAGAATGCTCCTGATGGTGTGACCATCGATGAGAACACTGGTGAGATCACCGTTAAGGTTCCTGAGGATGCGAAGCCTGGTGACAAGATCACCGTTCCGGTTGTGGTGACTTACCCGGATGGTTCGAAGGACACCGTTGACGTCACCGTCACGGTTGAAGAACCTGAGGCTCCTGCTGAGAAGCCGGACTGGAATGACGACAAGGGTCAGCCTGGCGATAAGGTCGAGATTCCGAACACCGGTGGCCCCGTTGAAGACGGCACTACCGTTGAGACGGAAGGCCCTGGTAAGGCTGAGATCGATGAGGACGGCAAGATCACTGTCGACATCGATAAGGATGCCAAGCCTGGTGACAAGATCGTCGTTGTTGTGAAGGACAAGGACGGCAACGAGATCGACCGTGTGGTCGTCGAGGTTGAGAAGCCTGCAGACAAGCCGGCCGAAAAGCCGGACTGGAAGGACAACAGCGGTAAGCCTGGCGAGAACGTTGTGATCCCGAACGAGGGTGGCAAGGTTCCGGAGGGCTCGACCGTTGAGACCGAAGGCCCCGGTAAGGCTGAAATCGATGAGGACGGCAACCTGGTTGTCGACATCAACGATGACGCTAAGCCCGGTGACAAGGTCACTGTTGTTGTCAAGGACAAGGACGGCAAGGTAATCGATACGGTCACGGTGACTGTTGAGAA
>OBJZ01000057.1_pt1 | contig 125457 bp, 118 predicted proteins | sample 1481641 | NCBI WGS metagenome assembly OBJZ01 (sample SAMN02364493, study PRJEB22542) | human gut metagenome | isolation source: fecal sample | host: premature infant | place: USA: Chicago, IL | collected 2012-01
CTAAGCCTAACTGCGCCGATGGTACTGCACTCGGGAGGGTGTGGGAGAGTAGGACACCGCCGAACTATTCTTCAGCCGGCTTCGTTCGACGAAGAACGAAGGCGCTATAAAAATTTCATAGAGACGCTGCCTCGAGCAGCATCGCCGAAAGTTTTTCGGTGGTCATAGCGTTGGGGAAACGCCCGGTTCCATTCCGAACCCGGTAGCTAAGCCTAACTGCGCCGATGGTACTGCACTCGGGAGGGTGTGGGAGAGTAGGACGCCGCCGAAATTATTCATCGAGAGCCCCGGTCGCAGCACCGGGGCTCTTTTTTATCTGTAAACCGTCGGAAATCCCTGCTGGTTCCTGCACTAGCGTGACCCTCCCCATTCGCGCGCGCCGCAGGCGACTCTTGCGCTGCACGCAGCCTCAAATCCCGATACAGTTAACGTCTGTAGTTCGTTCGCAGGGAACGGGCCCGTCAGGTAAAGGACAGTGATGGCGAGCTTCACGATGGATGACATCGACCCTTCCCTTGCGGAAGCGATCCAGAGCAGGCTCGAGGCTGTCGAAGATGAGCTGCGCGCTGCCGTCTCCACGTCGGACCCCATGATGCAGGCCACCGCTCCGTACCTGCTCGAAGCCGGCGGCAAGCGTGTGCGTCCGGTGCTTGTCATGCTCGCTGCTGCCTTCGGCGATCTCTCGGCACCTCAACTTGTTGACGCCGGTGCTCTCGTCGAGCTCACCCATCTCGCCACGCTCTACCACGATGACGTCATGGATGGCGCAGAAACCCGTCGCGGTACAAAAGCTGCCCATCGCGTGTGGGGCAACAACATCGCCATCCTCACGGGGGATTTTCTCCTAGCGCGCGCGAGTGCAATAAGCGCAGGCCTCGGCTCGGACATCGTCGCCGTCCACGCGCAGACCTTCGAGCGCCTGTGTTTGGGGCAGCTCAACGAGACGGTCGGTCCGACCGAAAGTGACGATCCGTTCGCTCATTACATCGACGTGCTCTCGAACAAGACTGGTTCGCTCATTGCGACCGCCGGTGTTCTCGGAGCGATGATCTCCGGAGCGCCTGCGCAGGTGGTGGAGACTATGCGTGAATACGGTGAGGCCGTTGGCGTGGCCTTCCAACTTGCCGACGACGTGATCGATATCCGCGCAACGTCCGAGCAATCCGGCAAGACCCCTGGAACTGATTTGCGAGAGGGCGTGCCCACGATGCCCACCCTCCTCTTGCGCTCTCATGTTTCCGAGCACCCCGACGACACGGCGTCAGCAACGTTGCTGTCCTCGCTCGACGGTGATCTCTCGAGCGATGAACGCCTCGCCGAGGTCGTCAGCCATCTGGCCAAACACAATGTCGTCGACGAAACCGAGAAGCTTGCTGAAAGCTACGCTGATCGCGCTCTCGCTCTTGTCGAAGCACTTCCTGCAGGCGCGGCAAGGGATGCTCTCACTGCATTTACCGTATCTCTCGTAAGGCGCCGTGCGTAACGGGCGTGTGAGCCTGCACCGTTCATCGCTTCTCGCTATGCTTGAGTACGCTCCAGGTACCGCGTGCTGAGTCCCCGCGGCGCCTCCTTATCGCGGCTGTACGGCCCGAATGCGCTCACAGCGTTTCGGCCTTCACGCCGTGCTCGACCAAGGTGATGTGAACCAACTCGTGAATGCAGACCTTTCATTGCGTGCCGAACGGCACGGGGGAGATTTCGGTGTGGCCTCGACGGGCGCAACCGACGTTGGTCTCGTGCGTTCCGTCAACGAGGATTCGTTCATCTCCTACGACCCGATTTTTCTCGTCGCCGACGGTATGGGCGGCCACAATGCCGGCGAAGTCGCAAGCGGAATCGTCGCGGATGAGTTCGCCTCGCTCGCCGGTGGAGACTACGTAGAGCTCGAGGACGTCGCCGACGCCATGGTCCGCTCCTATGAGCGCATTGCAAGCCTCGACGATGACTCGGGGCGTAGTGCAGGCACGACCGTGGCGATGGTTGCACTTACGCTTCACGAATCCGAGCCCCACTGGCTCGTGATGAACCTCGGCGATTCCCGCGTCTACATGCTGCGCGACGGTGAATTCTCGCAGATCAGCGTCGACCATTCAGTTGTGCAAGAACTCGTGGACCGCGGCGAGATTACGCTTGACCAGGCCCGCGTCCACCCCTATCGAAATATGATCACGCGTGCGCTCGGCGCCGGCCCCGATACGCGACCTGATTTTTGGCTCATTCCCGTTCGCCTTGGGGACCGCTTCCTCGTGTGTAGTGACGGCGTGACCGGAGAGGTCAGCGACGGCGAGCTTCACACGATGCTTCAGGAGACCTCGGAAGCGGATTTCGTAGCCCAGCGCATCGTGGAGACGGCCGTTGCCCATGGTGGGCGCGACAATGCGACGGCGGTCGTTGTGAGTGCCGTTGAACCCGATGATGCGGGAGTGTACGGGGAGCATATTTTCACGACAGTCGACCGGCTTGAACTGCCCGTGATCACTGACGAAGATGCGCTCGACGACGCTGCGCCTGCGCAGCCGGAGGGCGAGCCTGACACCGGTGACCAAGGCGATCGCGGTGACGGCGCAGAAGCCGTCGGATCGTTCGAGGCCGAACAGGAGCGCCCCGAGGGCGCCTGACGCACCTCGCCTTGTGCCGCACACAACCCCGCTTTTCACAATCGTGAAAGGCGGGGTTTGGCGTATCCCGAATCTTCGCGATTCTTGAGGAGGCCAAGGTGGTTGAAAGGAGGCGGGCCCGTGACGCTGCTTGTCGAGGTTTGCGCTCCCTCACAGCCTCCCGTTGTGCTGGAGATCGCCGCAGATGCCACCGTGACCACGGGGGAACTTACCGAACGCCTGCGGCATCATCTCGGCCTTGAGGGCGATGGCTACACCCTGCGCATTGCGTCAGGGAGTACGCAGGGGGTACCGGGCACGCTCTTCGCCAGTGAGGTCTCGCTTCATACCTCTGGGCTCGTCTCAGGGATGACCCTTGAGCTTGTGCGCACCCCGGGTGCCCGCCCTGAGCTTCGGCGGTCGGTGCCCTCGTCGTGGGAACTCGTGGTCGAAAGCGAGGGAGTGGAGCGCGTGTGTGCTCTCGATGTGGGGCTGTCGTCGCTGGGGTCATCTTCGACCTGCCGGCTCACCCTTGAGGGCGGGGGAGTCTCGAGTACGCATGCGTATATTGAGGCGGGCATCGACGTGTGGATCCACCCTGCTCAAGGGGCAGTGATAGCTCGCGAGGGGGAAGGGGAGGCAGCGTCGATTCGTCTCGCGCCTGGTTCCTATGCCCAGGTGGGGCCGTGGCGTGTCAGGGCTCGCCATAGGCCTGGCGCGGAGGTCGTAGTCGACGATGCGCCCGCGCGTGCATATCTTCCGCCCTCTCGAATTGAGCTCACGCAAGCGGAAGTGGAGATCGCGTTGCCGCGTGTGCCGCGGTGCGGTTCGTCACCGCCAGTTCCGTTTGTGAGCTTGTTCTTACCGCTCATGCTCGCTGGCGTTATGTACGCGCTCACACGGAGCACATTTGTCATCGTTTTTGTGATTGCGATGCCAGCGATGGCGATCGCGCACTACTGGTCCCAGCGCGCCCGCGTGCGTAGGGAATGGGTGGGTGCTGTTCGCGAGTTTGACGCAGCACTTGATGAGGCCCGAGCCGAGGTACACGGTGTGCACGAAACGGAGAAAGCGCGCCTCGAGGCGATGCTCCCGTCGGCAAGGGCCATCCTCCAGTGGGACTCGCCGAAAACTGGAGATCTGTGGGCGCTTCGCGACGAGCACAGCGATTTTATGGTGCTTCGACTCGGCACTGGCCGCATCTCGAGCTCGGTGAGCTTCAAAGGGGAGGCTGGGGCGGAAGGGCCTCGTGCTCTGAGGGGTGAGCTGGATATTCTCCGGGAGCAAGGCTCAACCGTCATCGCGCCAGTGACCATCTCCCTGCGTGAGATTCGCGGGCTTGGCATCACAGGTGAAGGACGCATGTCGCTTGCGCGTGCTCTTGCCGTACAGCTGGGTGGGCGGCATTCCCCTTCCGACGTTCGCCTCGCCCTCGTCAGTTCTCCCGCAGCTAACGCGAGCGCACGAAATCTCGCCTGGCTTCCCCACGTCCGGCGAGCCGGCGCAGGAGGCGTGCTTGTCCTCGAAACCGACGAAAGTGTTGCGGAGTGGGCCGCGCGGCGCATGCCGGGCGCAGTGGAGGACATAACAGAAGCAAATGTCGTCATTGTCGCGTTTGAACCGACCACGGCGCAGCTTACGTCGCTCGCAATCCTCGCGGAGGCGTGGGAGGCGCATGGCGAGATTGGGCCTCGGCTGATCGTAACGTCGGGGGACAGCTCGCACGTGCCGGGCGTGTGCGCGGCTTTAGTCGAAACACTGGCTTGCGGTGCAGTGCTGTGGCATCGAGGGGGTACTGCCCCTGTGACTCTCGAGTCTCTCGAGGGGGTGGGAGAGCAGGCGATTCTCCCGTGGGCGCGCCGCCTGGCACCCTTGGTTGATGCCCGTACAAGGGAGGGCAGTAGTGAAGCGATCCCCGCGAGCGTGTCGCTCCTCGAAGTGAACGGCACCGAACGTCGTCACATCCGTGACCGTATCGCCCGAGCATGGCACGTGAGCGATCAAGCGCAAACCCTCACCCTCGATGCTCTCGTGGGGTACGGCGAGACAGGCCCCCTCACCATCCCACTGCGCACGTGGGGTCCACACGCGCTTGTGGCGGGCACAACGGGATCGGGGAAATCGGAGTTCTTGCAGTCATGGGTTCTGGGTCTCGCTCTTCGGTATTCGCCGCGACGGCTCACCTTCCTGTTCGTGGACTACAAGGGAGGGGCTGCACTCGGGGAGTGTGCGCGGTTGCCGCACTGCACTGGGCTTGTCACGGACCTCAGCCCCGGCCTCGTGACACGTGCACTCACGTCGCTAAAGGCGGAGCTTCGCTACCGGGAAGAGCTGTTGGCCCGCATCGGAGCGAAGGACAGCGACGAGTACGCCGAAAGCGGCGGCACTGACTTGCCCGCGTTCGTGATCGTTGTCGATGAGTTTGCCGCGCTGCGCGACAACTACCCGGAGTTTCTTGACGAACTCATCGACATAGCTCAGCGAGGCCGCTCACTCGGGATCCACCTCATTCTCGCGACGCAACGCCCCGCAGGAATTGTAAGCGAACGACTTCGAGCGAATGTAAGCCTGCGCATCGCCCTTCGATTGAGCGACGCCGCCGATTCAATCGACGTCATCGGGTCAAAGGCAGCCGCTCAGATTTCCCTCGACACCCCGGGCCGAGCCGTCGTGAGCGCGGTGGGGGCGGGCCTTCAGCGCGAGGTGCAGATGCCGTACTCTGGCTCGCGCGGAGAAAGCGACCGGTCCTCGAGGCTCGCGGTCACTCCTGTTACGGCTATGAACATCGAGGGCGTGCCTCGCGATTGGGATGCTGAGCCGAAACGGTCGACGGCCACGCCGACGCGGGGACACACGCGAGAGCGGACGGAGGCGCGCCTCATCGTGGATGAGGCGATCGGCGAATGGTCACGGACTGGTGCCAGGGTACGCTCCCCGTGGTTGCCGCCGCTCGAGGATGACTACGCGGGCGAGGGGCTCGCGAAAGAATGGGGGCTCCCAGCGCCTTTCGCACTCCTTGATGATCCGGCTCGCCAACGCCGCGCGGTCGCGCGAGTGGGAGATCCCGGATCCGTGTATGGCGTCTACGGTGCCTCCGGAACTGGGCGGAGTACGAGCATCGTGAGCATCGTGCGCTCGACCCGCACGGTAGAGGACAGGCCTCGAGTGTTCGTCATCGATTCGGCAAGCAGAGGCCTCAACGTGCTCATCGACGAGTCTCACGCCGTCGCATATGTGAGGGGAGACGACACCGCCTCGGTCCTAAGAATGCTCCGTCACCTTGCTCGTACTGAGACTCTTTCTCGAGCGTCGATGCTCGTGATCGACTCTTTCGCGGACCTATGCCACGAGGCCCATCCGAGCGATCGCGAGGATATGCTCTCGCTTCTCGGCGCCCTTGCCCGCACGGCGCGCGCACGCAAGCTCACTCTGGTTATCGGGGCCACGGGCCCCAGCGAACTTCCGCGGAGCCTCGAAACATCGTGCACCGAGAGAATTATTCATCGACTCTCGCGGCCCGAGGACTATGCCCTGTGTGGGCCGGCCGTCAGGCTCACCGATGCGGCACCCGTTGGCCGGGCTAGTATCGGTGGCCTCGAGGCTCACGTTGCGCTCTTTGATGAACCGTGCGCGCGCGAGGAGCGTGACCGGAATGCATGCCTCGAGGCCTTTACACTCTCCCGACGGTTGCTTGACGTGCGCGAGGCTCGAGAGCTCGTGCGCGATCCGCGTCGCGGGTTTGTAGGTTTCTCCCATACTGACGGAACACCGGTTTCGCTCCCGCTTATGCCCGGAGGGCTCGTGTTGGGAGGCGCGGCTCATGAGCGCCTCGCGCTGCTCGAGTCGCTTGCGCACCTCGCCCACGATCGTGAAGTCCTACGTGTCCCTGCTCGTGCCTCGAGCGATGCCGAGCATCCGCGATACCTACTCGAGCGGGCGAAGGGCATGGGAGCTGCGGCATTCGTTCTCCTCGAGGACATCAAAGCTCTCGAATCCGACGGCGGTGGCCCCGAGCTGGGTTCCGCTATCCGCGGGGCACTCGGTGCTGGTGCATGTATTTATGGCGGGCTCGAGGGAGGCTCATTTTCGAGGCTCGGATCCGTGGGGCCGGCACTCGCGCAGTCGGGCTGCGGCATTGTTCTCGGAGCGAGCGAAACGGATGTGTTTACCGTGTTCGGCCGCACTCCGCCTCGCACGAGATGGGCGAGCACCCCGGACGTTGCCTGGCTTGTCGAAGGGCACGAGTGTCGACTTATCGTCCCCTCGCTCGTGGCACGCAGCTGCGCGGCATAAATCGCGACTCCGCTTAGCGGAGGCGAACACACTGCGCGACACGACAACAGCACCATCAATGACTCGAGACCACCACACACCACCATCACGAAGGAGCACACCTCATGGGTGAAGGAATGGATCCAGCCGCAGTCGAGCGGCTCAGCGAACTCTTACGGTTCAACGCAGAAAGCTGGAGGCATGCGGGGCAGGAGCTTCGTACCCTCATCGGTGCCCTCTCCTGGAAAGGCCCCGATGCCGAGGCTTTCGCCAATCGCGGCCATGAGGTGTCTGCTCACCTCATGACCGTGAGCGACATGCTCAGACAACTCGCCCTTGCACTGGTAGAGCAGGCGGCAGAGCAACGTCGTGCCTCGAGCGTGGTGCACTAGCCACAACGAGCGTCGAAAAGTTCTGTTCGTTATCCACATCGAAGCCAGCCGCTCTCGCTCCACAGAATGTTCGTGGGCGCTGAGGCCGTAGCGTGAAGGTGTCGGAAATCGACCGTCGTAGACGACATGAGAAGGGAAAACACCATGATGAAGGGAATGGATCCCGGGAGCGTTGAGACCATGGCGGGTGAGCTCGAGTCGCTTGCCGTTTCGCTCCGTGACACGGGTAGTAACGCGGTGAACATGGTCCAGTCACTCGAGTGGGCCGGGGAGGACCGTGAAAACTTCCTGGCGCAGCTGGGCACTCTTGCCCACGCGGGTGACGACAATGCCGCGAGGCTCGGGCTCTTGGCCGAGAACGCGCGCGGGCAGGTAGCAGAACAGCGCGCTGCCTCGAGCGCCGGGTAGCACACACACGCTTCTACACACGACTCAAGGGGGAAACATGAACACGACATTTATCGGTATGTCGCCCGAACAGGGCGTCTCCACGGGCGAGGGCCTCGTCTCGCTCGCAACGGCAACCACGACTGCTCTGAACACCGCACGTGAAAGCGTCCAAGCCGCCCAGTGGGTAGGAGAGGATCGCGACGCGTTCGTCGCGAACTTCGAGGCCCTTGCGACGAGCATCGAAGCGCTACTGACGAACCTTCGCACGCACGGCGAGCAGGTCAAGCAAGAGGCGGCCGAGCAGATGCAGGCCTCGGCTGCAAGCTAGCGTACGCAGCCCCACCGGCTCTCTTTGGTTTCACGCCCTGTGCACGAGGGAAGAAGGGGGGAGGTGCACGCTTGGCGAAAGAGCGGTGCACCATGGGACAGAGGAGACGCACGCGAAGACGAGGGGGAAGAGAAGGGGGAAAGAATGGTGGGCGCCGCGGTTCAAACGGCTGCGGCGCCCACCCACGGGAAGATCCGGCTCGGCCGCGTGCACATCCTGTGAGAGGGAACACGGCTCCCAGCAGCCAATCTGCGTGGACGAAAGCGCAAAGGATCGCTAGTATTGATCAGGTTCGCTTCGCGATATGAAACCTCAAGAGGTGACGTATTCGGCGAGCAAGGCAGGTTACCCTAGCGGCCAAAGGGATCTGACTGTAAATCAGACGGCTCAGCCTTCGGGGGTTCGAATCCCTCACCTGCCACGCAGATCACCTCCACGAAAGTGGCTGTGATCCGCCGCACCGGGGACTTTCCCAAATTGCCTAGGTTGGCAAAACACGGTAAGTTTTCACGCGTTGCCCTGATAGCTCAGTCGGCAGAGCATCTCCATGGTAAGGAGAAGGTCAAGGGTTCGATTCCCTTTCAGGGCTCTGATCGGATGGCGGCCCGGCACCGAAGCATCGGTGTCGGGCCGCAGTTCCGATCAAGCCGGGGTAGCTCAGACGGTCAGAGCGCACGACTCATAATCGTGAGGTCGCGGGTTCGATCCCCGCCCTCGGTACCACTCCAGGTATCCCTGGCGTGTTGACGTGCCTGCATGACGCAGGCGATAGGACCCGCGTATGCAAGATGCGCGCGAAACGGAAAGAGGCGAGTCATGGCAGCAAAAAGCTCTGACGTGCGTCCTAAGATCACCTTGGCGTGCGTAGATTGCAAGAACCGCAACTACATCACCAAGAAGAACCGTCGCAACACCCCTGACCGCCTCGAGCTCAAGAAGTACTGCTCGACGTGCGCCAGCAGCACGGTTCACCGCGAAACCCGCTGATCCATACGCACATACTCATCAAAAAGCCACCCCGGGTGTGCTCTCCGGAACCCCTCCGCTGAGCCGCTCACGAGGGTGGCTTTTTGCTGTGCAGTACGGTCCGGGGCGCACCACCACGGGCCGCGCTGAGCGACCGGATACGATGAGAACCTATGCGTGCCGCGAGAGGGCCGCACAACCGATCGGAGGGTGAGAACCAATGGCATCGCCGAATCCTGACTTCGCGGGCCGCGTCTACGACAGTGGCCCGCGCGTGCGAGTGTCGGAAACGAAGATCCGCGAGTTTGCCGCCGCTACCGGTAACACGCATCCCCTCACGGTGAGTAAGGATGCTGCACGCGCCGCGGGCTACGAGGCGATTATCGCGCCGCCCACATTCCTCGTGACGCTCGCCCAGGCAGAAGAGGCACGCTACATCAACGACCCGGAAGCCGGAATCGACTTTTCGCGCGTCGTCCACTCCGAGGAGTCCTTCGCCCTCAGTCGCGCGATTGTGGCAGGCGACGAACTCACTCCCAGCCTCACCGTCGAAGCTCTCAAGCAGGTTGGGCCGCACGCGATGGTGACGACTCGTGTGGACTTTACCGATGAGGCAGGCGCGCATGTCGCGAGCGTCCGTTCGTCGCTCGTTGTTCGAGGCGAGGAAGGCTAACCGACATCATGACCACTCCCACCACTCCCACGCTCGAAACCCTCGCAAAGGGCGATGTCGTTGCACGCGAGACGCGACGTTTCACGCGCGACAGCCTCGTGCGCTATGCGGGTGCTTCTGGCGACTTTAACCCGATCCATTACAACGATGCGTTCGCACGCGAGGTAGGGCTTCCCTCCGTTATCGCACACGGCATGCTCACGATGGGCACCGTGATTGCCCCCGTTCTCGACTGGCTCGGCGATCCGGGCCGACTCGTGTCGTACGAGACACGCTTTACGCGCCCGATCGAGGTGCCTGCGCTCGGTGGCGTCGACATTGATATTGAGGCAGCCGTCGGACTCGTGACCCCTGAAGAAGGCACCGCGCGCATTGACATTACGGCGAGTGTTGACGGGCACAAGGTGCTGACGAAGTGCCGCGCGGTGGTGAGGCTCGCGTGAAGCTTTCGGACCTCACGACTCTTCGCATCGGTGGCGAGATCAAGCACTACGTCGAGGCACGCACCGAAGAGGAATTGATCGCTGCCGTGCGCGACGCCGATGCGGCGGGCGAGGAACTGCTCGTCCTGGGCGGTGGTTCGAATCTCGTCGCGTCGAACGCCCCCTTCGAGGGAACCGTTGTACGCGCAGTCGGTGAGGATCGCCCGACGTGTATCGATGCGACCTGTGAGGTGTCGACAACAGGCGAGGCGCGGGTCGAAGACCGCACTCCGCTTGCGCCTGCCTGCGGCGGTGCGAGCGTCGAATACTTCGCTGGGACCACGTGGGATGCCGCGGTTGCGTATGCGGTCGAGCGCGAGATGATTGGGATCGAGGCGCTTTCAGGCATTCCGGGAACGGTGGGTGCCACTCCCGTGCAAAACGTCGGCGCGTACGGGCAGGAAGTGTCCTCTGTCATCACTCGTGTACGCACGTGGGATCGGCTCGAGAATACGATTCGGACGTTCTTTGCTGCCGACTGCCAGTTCGCGTACCGAGACTCGATCTTCAAACGTACGCGGATGCCCGGTGGCGGCGCGACCGGCCGTTACGTGGTGCTCTCGGTAACCTTCCAGCACCACCTCGGCTCCCTCTCGGCTCCCGTGAGGTACGCGCAGCTTGCCGAGCGACTCGGCATCGAGCCGGGGCAGCGCGCGCCGATGCGTGAGGTCCGCGAGGCCGTCCTCGACATCCGTGCGCGCAAGGGCATGGTCCTTGATGAGGGCGATCACGATACGTGGAGCGCGGGAAGCTTCTTCACGAACCCGATCCTCACGCACGAGGAGGCTGCGCGGCTGCCTGAGGCAGCGCCCCGTTACGAGGCTGAGGGCGGAATTAAGACGAGTGCCGCATGGCTCATCAGTCATTCGAACCTCGAAAGGGGATTCACGCTCACACCGGATAGGCGCGGTGCGGCACTGTCGACCAAACACTCGCTGGCTCTCACTAACCGCGGTGAGGCAACGAGCGAAGACATCGCGCAGCTTGCGAACCATGTGCGCTCCGTGGTCCACGATCGATTCGGGGTGTGGCTCGAGCCTGAGCCGGTGCGTCTGAATGTTCGGATAGGTGCGTAGGCGCGGAGCCGACGCTTGCTCATCTGGCGCTGTTGCCTGGCTCACTAAGTGATTACACTCGAGCAGGACATAAGTCTTAGTACGCGAAGGAGCGCATATGAGCACGCATAGCGAATCGATTGCCACGGTCGACCCGGAGATCGCCAAGGTTCTCGATCAGGAACTGCATCGCCAGCAAACCACCCTTGAAATGATCGCGAGCGAGAACTTTGTTCCGCGGGCGGTTCTTCAGGCCCAGGGGTCGGTTCTCACGAACAAATACGCCGAGGGCTACCCGGGCAAGCGCTACTACGGTGGCTGCGAGTTCGTGGACGTCGCGGAAAACCTGGCAATTGAGCGTGCGAAGTCCCTTTTCGGTGCTGACCACGCGAACGTGCAACCCCACTCGGGTGCGTCCGCAAACGCGGCTGTGATGCATGCTCTCGCAAGTGCTGGCGACACCCTTATGGGGCTTTCCCTCGCGCACGGCGGGCACCTCACCCACGGCATGAAGATCAACTTTTCGGGCAAGCTCTACAACATCGCGGCCTACGAGGTCGACCCCGAGACCGGTCGCATCGACATGGATCGTGTGCGCGCGCAAGCGCTCGAGGCGCACCCGAACGTGATCGTTGCCGGGTGGTCGGCGTACCCGCGCCAGCTCGACTTTGAAGCATTCCGCTCGATCGCCGATGAAGTTGGCGCGAAGCTGTGGGTCGATATGGCGCACTTCTCGGGTCTTGTGGCCGCAGGTCTCCACCCGAGCCCGGTGCCGTTTGCCGATGTCGTTTCGACGACCGTTCACAAGACTCTCGCGGGTCCCCGCTCGGGCCTTCTTCTCGCCAAGCAGGATTTCGCGAAGAAGGTTGACTCGGCGGTGTTCCCTGGCCAGCAGGGCGGCCCGCTCATGCACGTGATCGCTGCGAAGGCGGTCGCACTGAAGCTCGCCGCGAGCGACGAATTCAAGGAACGCCAGAAGCGCACGCTCGAGGGCGCGCAGATTCTCGCTGAGCGCCTCGGTCAGGCTGACGCGAAAGAAGCTGGCATCGAGCTCCTCTCGGGCGGTACCGACGTTCACCTCGTACTCGTTGACCTCCGCAAGTCCGAGATCGACGGGCAGCAGGCCGAGGATCTCCTCCACGAGATCGGCATCACCGTGAACCGCAACGCGGTCCCGAATGATCCGCGTCCGCCGCGCGTGACGTCGGGTCTTCGCATTGGTACGCCGGCGCTTGCGACGCGTGGTTTCGGTGCGAGCGAATTCACGGAGGTCGCTGACATCATCGCGACCGCACTTACCGGCAAGGGGGATGTCGAGCAGCTCCGAGGGCGCGTTCGCACACTCGCGGAAGACACACCCCTGTACGCCGACCTCACCCAGTACTGAGAACCTACGACGCAAGGAGTAAAGACGCTATGACTGCACAAATTCTTGACGGTAAGGCCACGGCGAAGACCATTAAGGAAGAACTGCGCGAACGCGTGGAAAAGATCGTTGCTGAAGGCGCGGTTCGCCCGGGCCTTGCGACCGTGCTCGTAGGCGCGGACCCGGCCTCGGAGATCTACGTTGCCGGTAAGCACCGCGATTCCGAGGCAATCGGCATCAATTCGATTCGCAAGGACCTGCCCGAGGAGACGACTCAGGAGGAACTCTTCGCAGTCCTCGATGAGCTCAATGCCGACCCGGCCTGCACGGGCTACATCGTGCAGCTTCCCTTGCCGAAGCACATCGATACCGACGCGGTTCTCGAGTACATCGACCCGCAAAAGGACGCCGATGGTCTTCATCCCGTGAACCTCGGCCGACTCGTGCTCAACGTCAACAAGCCCATCACCACCCCGCTGCCGTGCACGCCGCGCGCCGCGATCGAACTCGCGAAGCGACACGGTATCGATTTCAACGGCAAGCACGTTGTCGTCGTCGGCCGCGGCGTGACGGTGGGGCGCCCCATCGCGTCCCTCCTCACGCGTCGCGAGCATAATGCGACCGTCACCCTCACGCACACCGGCACTAAGAACCTCCCGGAGCTCCTCAAGCAGGCCGACATCGTGATCGCCGCTGCCGGGGTGCCGCATCTCGTGAAGGCGGCCGACCTTCGCGACGATGCCGTTGTGCTCGACGTCGGTGTGACGCGTGAACCGGATCCGGAAACGGGCAAGCAGAAGATCAAGGGCGATGTCGAGCCCGCTGCTAAGGATAAAGTCGCCTGGATCAGCCCGAACCCGGGTGGTGTCGGACCCATGACTCGCGCACTGCTCATGCAGAACGTTGTCGAGTCGGCCGAGCGCGCGTGGGAAGCCGAAAAGGCTAAGCGCTAATACCCGAGTTGCCTTGCACGTTCACTGTGTAGAACGATCGTGGGGTGACTGACGGCAGGGACCCGTCCTTCGTGGGGCGGGTTCCTCCCCGTTAAATCGGGTGCGAGCGCGCCCGTGGATGAATGAAGGAGTAAGTGTGACTTTCACGGTGGCGACGGTTAACGTCAACGGCATGCGTGCGGCGGCTCGCAAAGGTATGGGGGAGTGGCTTGCCTCGTGCGGCGCAGACGTCGTCACGTTCCAGGAGGTGCGTGCCCCCGAGGACCTCGTGGAGGGGCTCGTGGGACAGGGGTGGCGTTCGGCTGCCCACGCCTCGATGTTTAAGGGGCGCGCGGGGGTTGCGATCGCGGTGCGCGAGGGGCTCGAAGGGGCGAACGTGGGAGAGGTCCGACGCTTGCTTCCCAACCTCGAGGCGGATTCGCATACCGGCCGCTGGCTCGAACTCGACGTCGAGGATCCGCTTGGTGACGGCATGGACCTCACCGTGATCTCCATGTACATGCACTCGGGAAATGTCGACAAGCCTCAAACGATGGCCGATAAGTACGAGATGCTCGAGGGCGCCTGGTCGCGCCTTGAGGAACTGGGTACGAGCGGGCGCCACGTGCTTCTCACGGGGGACCTCAATATCGCGCATACGAACCTCGACATCAAGAACTGGAAGGGCAACCTCAAGAGCGCGGGCTTTCTTCCCGAAGAGCGCGCCTACATCGATCGCCTGCTTGAGGCGGGGGAATGGGTTGATGTGCACCGCGCGCTCGCTGGCGATGTGCCCGGGCCGTACACGTGGTGGTCGCAGCGCGGGAAAGCCTTCGATAACGATTCGGGCTGGAGGATCGACTACCACCTGGCCTCCAAGGAGCTCGCCACGCGGGCGGCGTCCGCACGCGTCGACAGGGCTGAGAGCTACGACACGCGCTGGAGTGATCACGCCCCACTCGTCGTGACTTACGAGTAAACTGCGGGCAGAAAAAGTTAGGGCACCCCGGCGAAGGCTGGGGGCACTGGCAGAAAGCGATGTGACAGTGGTGAACACTCGGTGGAGTATCAATCGCCGTGGTTTTGTAGGGCTCGCGAGTCTCGGTATGGCTGCTCTCGCCGGTTGCTCGGCACAGCCCGAGAAGGACGCCCCATCGAAAACGCAGGAACCGTCGGAGGCTGCGGATGCTCACGATGGCAGCGTGAAGGTAAGCGACGCGTGGGTGAAGGCAGCAGACCCCGCTGACACGGACATGACGGCAGTCTTCGCGTCCCTCACCTATGCGGGCGGTGCGCAGGAGAGCGTGCGGATCACAGGCGCGCGTTGCGATGCGGCGGACATGTGCATGCTCCACGAGGTTGTGACAGAAAACGGTAAGAGCACGATGCGCGAAGCCGAGGGCGGATTCACGCTCAAGGCTGGCGAGAGCTTCATGCTCGAACCCGGTGGCCCCCACATCATGCTCATGGGGCTGACGAAGCCCCTTGCCGCTGGCGAGAGCATCGCGCTCACCCTTGAATTCGAGGGGACGGATGACGTGGAGTTCACCGCAATCGTCAAGGACTTCGCGGGCGCCGAGGAAAACTATGACGACATGGGCAGTGACGACGGCCAGTGACGACAGACGGTGACCGGCGAGCTTTTCTCGCCGCAGGCCTCGTAGGAGCTGCGGGACTCGGTCTTGGAGCGGCCGGGGCGAGCGCGTACCACGCCTCAGTGGACGAGAATCCCGAGGGCACGACACCACTGCCTACCGAGGAGGAGCTCGACAAGAGCCGCATCGTGGGCGAGGCGCGCGAGAGCTTTTATGGTCCGCATCAGGCCGGCATCGCTGAGCCACCACTCGCGCACGGGGTCTTCATCGCCCTTGGCCTTCGGCCGGAAACGGATAGAGGCGGTCTCGAACGAATGCTGAGGCTCTTAAGCGACGATGCTGCGAGGCTGACGCAGGGCCGCGCCCCGCTTGCCGATACGGAGCCCGAACTCGCCGATGCGCCCGCGCGGCTCCGAGTCATGTTTGCCCTTGGCGAGAAGGCGGTCGCACTTGCTGGTGTTGAGCCGCCCTCGTGGCTGAGACCACTGCCAGCATTTGAGATCGACAGGCTCGAGGAACGTTGGTCGGGCGGGGACGTGCTGATCGCCCTTCAATCGGACGACCCGATCGCTCTCGCCCACGCCCAACGGATGCTTCTCAAGGATTCGCGCGCATTCTGCACGCTCACCTGGGTGCAAAAGGGTTTCAGGAATGCACGTTTTGCTGCCCCCACGGGGTCTCAAAGGAATCTGTTTGGACAGATTGACGGGACAGTGAACCCGGAGGGGAGCGACCTCGACACGCACGTATGGATCACCGATGGTCCGTTTGCCGGTGGCTGTTCGATGGTGGTGCGCAGGATCGCGATGGACGTTGACGAGTGGGACCGTGTGGACCGTGTGGGTCGCGAGTTTTCCGTGGGGCGACGTGTGTCCGACGGCTCCCCGCTCGCCGGTGGGCCAGGCGAGAACGGGGAGGCCGACTTTGCCGCGAAAGACGAGCGCGGTTTTCACGTGATTGGCGAATACTCCCATATGCGGCGCGCGAGGTTGGCGGACGACGGTACGCGCCACGAGCATGAGCAGATTCTTCGACGGCCCTTCAACTACGACGATGCCCCCACCGGGAGCGAGATCTCGAATACCGGGCTTATTTTCGTGAGCTATCAGCGCGACGTCGACGAGCAGTTCGTCCCCATGCAACAGCGGCTTTCCGACGGTGACTTGCTCAATACATGGACGACGCCGATTGGGTCGGCTGTGTTTGTGGTCCTTCCCGGGTGCCGCGAGGGCGGTTTCGTCGGGCAGAGTCTCTTTCAGCGTTGACGCACCGGCTCCGTTAGCCTTGGCCTATGACCACCTCCTCCTCGTTTATTCCCGTCATTCCGGCTGGAGGCTCAGGCACGAGGCTCTGGCCGCTTTCGCGTCAGAGCCACCCGAAGTTTCTCCTCGACCTTGAGGGCAACGGTGCGAGTCTCCTTGTCAATACTCTCGAGCGTCTCGCGCCCCTGTCCTCGGCGCGACCCATTATCGTGACGGGGCGTGCGCACCGTGAGGCAGTTGCCGCCCAGATTGGCGATGGTGCCCAGATCATTTCCGAGCCGAGTGGAAAAAACTCGATGCCAGCGATCGCGTGGGCTGCCGCGCTTGCGGAGCGCGAGCACCCCGGTGCCATCATTGGCTCCTTCGCAGCCGACCACGTGATCGCACCGAAGGAAGACTTCTGGAAGGGTGTCTACAGCGCGATCGCCGCTGCGGAACTCGGCTATCTCGCGACCATCGGGATCGAACCCACGTCGGCGTCGAGCGCTTTCGGGTACATCGAGACCTGCCCGTCAGATGCGGCCGATGAGGACGCGATTGCCCTGCGCTCCGCGGGAGCTTTAAACGTCGCCCGTTTCGTCGAAAAACCGGACGCCGCGACTGCTGACGAGTTCGTGCGAAGCGGACGTTTCATGTGGAATGCGGGGATGTTTGTCGTGAAGGCGCGTGTGCTGCTAGAAGCCCTCGACGATCTCCATCCCGAGATCAGCGACGCCGCGCGAGCTCTCGCGCTCGAGGGGACCGGGGGAGAGCTTTCGGGGGAGGGCGAAGCGATCTGGGCGAGCCTCGAGCCGATCGCGATTGATCATGCGCTCGCGGAGCCGCTCGCCTCGCGCGGGGCGGTCGCCGTCGTGCCCGCGAGCTTCGCATGGGACGACATCGGAGACTTTCGGGCGCTCGCGCAAGTTGCGCGCGGCGAAAAGGAAACGGAAGGCGAAGTGGGGGTCGCGGGGAGCGCCAAGGTCGTGAGTGTCGATTCTCGGGCGCGCGTGTATTCGAACTCCAAACGCCCAATCGCTCTGGTTGGTCTCAATGGCATTACCGTCGTTGAAGCTGAGGACGTTTTGCTAGTCGTGGACGAGGCGAAAGCGCAAGACGTCGGGGCACTCGTGAAGCGGCTAGAAGCGGAGGGGCTGGAGGGCCTTTTATAGGCTTCTGACGGATGCTCTCCAGATTCCGAGTCTGGGAGTGCATTCAGGTTAACGGAGCGTTACATTAGGAGGAGGACGCCCGGACCCGCCGGGCGTACCCTCAACTGGTCCCCTCACGTTGGAGGCAATCGTGAAGTCCCTTTCCCGCGCGGCCGCACTGCTCGGTGCTGGCGCCCTCGTTCTTTCCGCCTGCGGCACCCCGCCCGAACAGTCCGGCTCCGATTCGGGTGCTGGAAAGGGCGGCGATTTCAAGGCCTGTATGGTGTCCGACTCGGGCGGTTTCGACGACAAGTCGTTCAACGAGTCAGGCTTCAACGGCCTCACGACTCTCAAAGAGGACAAGGGCTACAAGGTGCAGACCGCCGAGTCGTCGAGCGAAGCTGACTTCTCGCCGAACCTGCAAAACATGGTGCAGGGCGATTGCAACCTCATCTATGCCGTTGGCTTCCTCTTCTCGCAGACCCTCAAGACCGAGGCCGAAGCAAACCCCGATACCCACTACGCCATCATCGACTCGACCGCTCAGGATGCCGACGGCAACCCCGTCGAGGTCGATAACGTCAAGCCGATCACGTTCGATACCGCTCAGGCGGCCTACCTCGCTGGTTACGTGGCAGCGGGTACCACCAAGACCGGTACGGTTGCCACCTACGGTGGCGGGAAGATTCCCTCGGTGACGATCTTCATGGACGGTTTTGCCGATGGCGTCGCGAAGTACAACGAAGTGCACGGCACAAACGTCAAGCTCCTCGGCTGGAACAAGGACAGCCAGGACGGCTCGTTCACGGGCGACTTTGAGGACCAGACCAAGGGCAAGGCCCTCACCGAAGGTTTCATCTCTCAGGGTGCCGACATCATCATGCCGGTGGCGGGCCCCGTTGGCGCGGGCACCCTCGCGGCCGCGAAGGAAAAGGACGGCGTCATGGTTGTCTGGGTTGACTCCGATGGCGTGGAGACCAACCCCGACGCAAAGGACGTCATCCTCACCTCGGTGATGAAGGAGATTGCAGCCGCAGTCGAGACGACCGGCACGGAGGCTGCTGAAGGTAAGTTCACGAACGAGCCGTACGTGGGCACCCTCGAAAACGGTGGCGTTGGTCTTGCTCCCTACCACGAGTTCGATAGCAAGGTCCCCGCAGAACTGAAGAAGGAAGTCGAAGACCTCCAGAAGCAGATCGTCAGTGGCGAGATCGAAGTGACCTCGCCCGCTTCGCCCAAGCACTGAGTCTCGAAACTCAGCCGCTTGTGACGATCATCAATAAGTAGACTGGCGGCCCCCTCCCGCGGGAGGGGGCCGCCAGCACGCCCATCCCCCTATACTCGAATCCACACCCCCTCGGGCCCGCGGGGTCCGTGTGACTCACGGAAGGCAGCGCTCGTGAAACTCGAACTGCGAGGCATCACGAAGGTGTTCGGCTCGCTCGTAGCCAATGACCACATTGACCTGGTCATCAATGAGGGCGAAATTCATTCGCTCCTCGGCGAAAACGGCGCGGGTAAGTCCACCCTCATGAACGTTCTGTACGGGCTCTATCAGCCCGACGGCGGCCAGATTCTTATCGATGATCAGCCCGTGCATTTCGCGGGCCCCGGAGATGCTATGGCCGCCGGTATCGGTATGGTGCACCAGCACTTCATGCTCATCCCGGTCTTCACCGTTGCGGAAAACGTGGCGCTCGGCCACGAGCCTACGAAGGGCGCCTTCCTCGACCTCGACCAAGCACGCGCGAAGGTGCGCGAAATCTCCAAGCGTTTCGGTTTCGACATCGACCCGGATGCAAGGGTCGAAGATCTCCCCGTCGGTGCGCAGCAGCGAGTCGAGATCATCAAGGCGCTTTCGCGCCGCGCCGAGGTTCTTGTTCTCGACGAGCCCACGGCGGTGCTCACGCCGCAGGAAACCGACGAGCTCATGCAGATCATGCGGCAGTTGAAGGATGAGGGCACATCGATCGTGTTCATCACCCACAAACTGCGCGAGGTTAAGGCAGTCGCGGACCGCATCACGGTCATTCGACGCGGCAAGGTTGTGGGCGCAGCCGATCCAAGCGCGCCGCAAACCGAACTTGCAAACTTGATGGTGGGCCGTCCGGTGGCCCTCGACTTTGCGAAGTCTGAGCCGAAGGGTGGCAAGGCGGCCCTCAGAGTTGAGGACCTCACGGTCACGGACTCGCAGGGGCTCAAGCTTTTGAACTCCGTGAGCTTTGACGTCCACGAGGGAGAAATCCTCGGTGTCGCGGGTGTTCAGGGCAATGGCCAGACGGAACTCACCGAAGCTCTCCTCGGCCTTCAGGAGAACGTGAGCGGTCACGCCGTCCTGAACGGCAAGGATCTCGTGGGCCTCAGCACGAAACGAATCCTGGACGAGGGCGTCGGGTTTGTTCCCGAGGACCGCACCGAAGACGCCCTCATGAAGTCGTTCTCGGTCGCTGAGAATCTTGTTCTCGACCAACACGACCGCAGGCCTTTCGGCTCGGTAATCTCCCTTCACCCGGGCACGATCCGCACGCACGCCGAAAGCCAGGTTGAGGAATTCGACATTCGCACGGCCGGAATTGACCTTCCCGTTGGATCCCTCTCGGGTGGCAACCAGCAGAAGGTCGTCATGAGCCGCGCGCTTTCGCGAGACCTTTCGCTCTTTATCGCCTCTCAGCCTACACGCGGCGTTGATGTCGGCTCGATCGAGTTCCTTCACAAGCGCATCGTTCTCGAACGAGATAAGGGAACCCCGGTCATCATCGTCTCGACCGAACTCGACGAGGTGTGCCAGCTTGCCGACCGCATCGCGGTGATGTACCGCGGTGAGATCCTCGGGATTGTGCCTGGAGACGAAAGCCGCGAAGTGCTGGGCCTCATGATGGCCGGGTACACCGCCGAGGCGGCTCGCGAGGCCGTCGCTAACGGAACGGGAACGCTGAGTGAGGGCGCCCTGACCGAGGAAGGAGAGCTCTCGTGAGCGAGAAAAATACCGCGTCGAGTCGCACCCTCGCGCAGCGGATTGGCCGCAGCGAAGTCTCGGTCGTCATCGGTGCGTTCATCATTGCCGCGATCATCGGTAGCGTTCTCATCTTGATCGCCAATGAAGATGTGCGTGAGTCCTTCGGCTATGTCTTCGCGCGCCCGAGCGATTTCTTTGGGGCGTCGTGGGCAGCGATCGCCGGGGCGTACGAGGCGATGTTCCGCGGCGCTATCTTCGACTACAACGCGCGTACGACCGCCCTCATGTGGCGCCCTCTGTTCGAGACACTGACAGTCGCGACTCCGCTGATCATCGCCGCCTACGGCATGGCCGTGGGTTTCAGGGCGGGCATGTTCAACATCGGCGGCACCGGTCAGCTCCTCATCGGTGCTGCAATGGCCGGATACGTCGGATTCACGTGGACGTTCCTTCCGCCTGTCGTCCACCTCATTGTCGCGCTTGCGGTCGGTGCACTCGCAGGTGCGGTGTGGGGCGGCATTGCGGGCTTCCTCAAAGCGCGATTCGAGGCGAACGAGGTCATCTCGACCATCATGCTCAACTGGATCGCGGTCTCGCTTCTCGGCTTCCTCCTGACGACGAAGGCCTTCACCGCAGCGAACTCGTCGCAGCCCATCTCGCCGAACGTCGCCGTGAATGCACAGCTTCCCGTTCTCATCTCCGGTTACCGTCTGCACGCCGGTATCTTCATCATGCTCCTCGCAGGCGTGTTCATGTGGTGGCTGCTCACGCGCAGCTCGCTCGGCTTCAAGTTCCGGACCGTCGGTGAAAACCCCCGCGCCGCGCAAGTCGCGGGCATCAAGGTCGGCACGACGAGCTTCCTCGTCATGGTCGTCGCCGGCGCACTCGTGGGTCTGGCCGGCTCCGTTCACTTGCTCGGCACCGAGCACCGCCTCACGAGCGGAATCGCCGGCAACGTCGGCTTCGACGCGATCACGGTTGCGCTCCTCGGCCGCTCGGGCCCCATCGGGATCCTCCTTGCGGGTCTACTCTTCGCGGCCCTCGGCGTGGGTGGTCGGTTCATGGAGTCGAACCAGGGAGTCCCGATCGACCTTGTGAGCATCGTCCAGGCGCTCGTCGTGCTCTTCATTGCCGCGCCACCGCTCGTGAGGACCCTCACCGGTCTCTCGTTCCTTGCGCGAGACAAAAAGGACGACGACACACCGGCGGGTAGTGCCGCTCCCGCGACGGAGGAATCCGACGCCTCCACGGCAACCGTCGGAACCGTAACCCCCGCCGCAGCCGGCAGTCACCGGGCAAGTGCCCCCGCAGCCGACTCCGCCGACGCTTCAAAGGAGGCATGAGATGAGCGTTCAGGATCCCCGCGCCCTTCCCACGGACGACGTCGTCGTTCTCGATACCGTCAAGGGGCGTCTCCCGAACTGGTGGCATATGCCCGTTGCCCTGAGCGTCTTTGCCCTCGTGGCTCTTGCAGGGTTTTGGCTCGGGGCGGTTCCCGGGCACGACTCGACATTCGCGATCGCCCGCGAGTCGATGTTTACCGACATGGGGGTGCCCCGGAAAATATCGATGCCCGCGCAAGCAACCTCGCTTGTGCTGGGCCTTATTCTCGTCGCCCTCGCGGTCCTTGCGTGGATCGTGCAGGCGAAAAACCTCGCGTGGCCGCGCGGCACGAAAGCACTCCTGCAGGTTCTCTTTGGCGTTTTGTGGGCCTTTGACTTTCTCGTGTGGGCCGTCGCGGGTCAGGCACTTGACCTCGGCTACCTCCTCCAGGCGACTCTTGCCCTCGCGGTTCCGCTCGTGTTCGGTGCGCTTTCGGGCGTGCTGTCGGAGCGCGCGGGCGTCGTCAACATCGCGATCGAGGGCCAGCTGCTACTCGGCGCGTTCGGTGCCGCGCTCGTAGGCTCGATGACGGGCAGCCCGTGGATCGGCATGATCGCCGCGCCGATCGTCGCGCTCCTGATCGGTGCACTGCTCGCGCTCTTTGCGGTCGGCTACCATGTGCAGCAAATTATCGTTGGTGTGGTGCTGAATGTGCTCGCGATCGGCCTCACGGGCTTCCTGTTTGGAACGCTCATGAAGCAGGATCCGGAACACTTCAACACCCCCATGCGGTTGCCGAACCTCCGCGTTCCCGTTCTCGCCGATATCCCGGTGATCGGCCCCGCGCTCTTTGACCAGAACATTCTCGTGTATCTCATGTGGGTCATCGTTGCCATCCTCACGACCGCGCTTTTCTGGACCCGCTGGGGTCTTCGCGTACGTGCCGTCGGTGAGCACCCGCTCGCCGCCGACACCGTGGGCATTAACGTTGCACGCACGCGCTGGAGCAATGTTCTTCTGGGCTCGGCCGTCGCCGGCCTCGGCGGCGCGACCCTCACCATTGGCACCAACGTGGCGTTCGCGAAGGAAATGAGCGCGGGCAAGGGCTATATCGCTCTCGCCGCGATGATCCTCGGCCGCTACCACCCCGTTGGAGCAATGTGTGCGGCGCTCTTCTTCGCGTTCGCAACTGCGCTCCAGCAGAACCTCGGCATTCTCTCGAGCTCGCTCCCGCCGGACCTTCACAAGGCCACCGTGCCCTCGGAGTTCCTCGCGATGCTGCCGTACGTCGTGACGCTGTTCGCGGTCGCCGGTTTCGTGGGACGTGTTCGCGTGCCCGCTGCCGATGGCGAGCCGTACATCAAGCAGTAGGGGCCTCGGCGATGACCGACTTCGAACCTTTGCTTGAGGCAGCGCGCGCTGTCGCTGCCCGCGCCTACGTCCCGTATTCGCACTACCCTGTGGGGGCCGCGGGGCTCGTGGATGACGGGCGCATCGTACGCGGGTGCAATGTCGAGAACGCCGGTTATGGTGTGACGCTCTGCGCCGAATGCGGCATGATCTCAGAGCTCATGGCGAGCGGTGGCGGGAAGATCCGTGCGTTCGTGTGCGTCAACCGGCTCGGCGAGGTCATCATGCCGTGTGGGCGTTGCCGTCAGCTCCTTGCCGAACACGCGGCGAGCGACTTCACGATCCTGACGCCGAAAGGGGAGGCGAGCGTCGACGAGATGCTCCCTCAATCGTTCGGCCCCGCCGATCTCGATGCTGCCGCGCCCGAGGCGTAGGCGCGTTTTCTCAATTGACACAGTCGAAAGGACACCTCATGGCTGAAGCATTTGATGCGGTTGATGTCATCCACGCCAAGCGAGACAAGCGCGAGCTCACGCCCGAGCAAATCGCCTGGACGATCGATGCGTACACGCGCGGTGTGATTGCCGAGGAGCAGATGAGTGCGCTCGCGATGGCGATCTTCCTCAACGGAATGAACCGCGAAGAGATTGCGCTGTGGACGAAAGCCATGATCGCTTCGGGCGAGCGGATGAGCTTCGACGCCCTGTCGAAGACGACGACCGATAAGCATTCCACGGGTGGCGTGGGGGATAAGATCACCCTTCCGCTTGCTCCGCTTGTCGCCTCCTTCGGGGTGGCTGTTCCGCAGCTCAGCGGCCGCGGTCTCGGCCACACGGGAGGTACGCTCGACAAACTCGAGTCGATCCCCGGCTGGCGCGCAAATCTCACGAACGATGAAATGATGCGCCAGCTCGAGACCGTTGGTGCGGTCGTGTGCGCGGCAGGAGGCGGCCTTGCCCCCGCTGATAAGAAGCTCTATGCGCTGCGTGATGTGACGGGGACCGTGAACTGCATTCCCCTCATCGCGAGCTCGATCATGAGCAAGAAGATTGCCGAGGGAACCGCCTCCCTCGTGCTTGACGTGAAGACCGGCTCGGGCGCGTTCATGGAAGACGAGTCGATGGCGCGGGAGCTCGCCCGCACGATGGTCGATCTCGGTTCCGATGCGGGCGTCAATACCGTCGCGCTCCTGACCGACATGTCCGTCCCGCTCGGGCGCGCGGTCGGCAACGCGATCGAGGTCGAGGAAAGCGTCGAGATTCTCGCCGGCGGTGGCCCGGCCGACGTCGTTGAACTCACCGTTGCCCTCGCGACCGAAATGCTTGCCGCAGCGGGCGTCACGGACGTTGACGTCGACGCCGCGCTCAAGCATGGCCGCGCGATGGACACGTGGAAGGCCATGATTCGCGCTCAGGGCGGCGACCCGGAGGCCGCACTCCCCGTCGCGAAGCACAGCCACGAGGTCATCGCGCAGTCCGACGGCTGCGTGACCGGCCTCGATGCCATGAAGGTCGGCGTTGCCGGTTGGCGCCTCGGTGCTGGCCGTTCGCGGCCCGGCGAAGCCGTCCAGTTCGGCGCGGGCGTGCGCCTCAACAAGACCGTTGGCGATCGCGTTACGAAGGGCGAAGTTCTCGCGACGCTCCTCACCGATACCGAGGATCGTTTTGCGCGCTCCCTCGAAGCGATCGAAGGCGCGTGGTGCATCGAGGACGTCGAGAATTTCGAGCGCGGATCACTCGTGCTCGACCGGATCGCCTAAAGAGCGAATGGGGCCCTGCCCCTTTCGCTGCTCAGCGTGCGGCGTTGAGTTTCGCGCGTAAGCGCGGAAGCACTTCGTCGCGAAACAGCGGGGCAAGGAGGTGCGCCTCGCCCGGCTGGGGGTGGATCGGAAACCACCGCACCTCTTCGATCTCTGCGTGCGCGGTGAACTCCTCGGGGCTCGCAACTTCGGGCGCGAGGAAGACATCGGAAATGAGGAGAGTACCGGCTTCGTTCGCAGCGGCGGTTTGAAAATGCCCAAGGTGCGTGAGTTTTTCCGGATCGAGGCGGAGATTGAGCTCCTCGTGAATCTCCCGCACCGCGCAGTCGAGTGGGGTTTCGCCCGCTTCGGGTTTTCCGCCCGGTTGCATGAACTTCTCTGTCCCGCGCTTGCGGACGCCGAGGACCTGCCACTCGCCTTGGGACTTGCCGTAGAAGCACACGGCAGACACCGTGATTGTGGGCAGTGTCTCGCGCGAGCGCGCGGGTTCGACGGTTGCTGAGCGAGCGTCGGCCTCCCACAGGCATTCAAGCCCGCCAAGGCGGGCGAGGGCCGGCCCGAGTGCGAGGCGGCGCATCCCGGCCCCGGCCCATGCGTCGACATCTCGACCCTGGGAACGGGCGAGTGCGAGACCGCGGCGAACGAGGGTGGGGATCGGCTTGCGCGCCTGGCGAACGTCGCGCACGAACCGCAAGGCGAAAACGAGGGCGGCGGGACGATCGAGGACGATCGCATCCGCGAGAAGCCCGCGCTCGGCGAGGGAAGTGACGAGTTCGGCTGCGAAAATGCCTTCGGCAATGACAAGCGGAGATTCCTCCGCACTAAAGATGCGGGTGCCCGTGCGCCGGGACTGCGAAATCGAATACGTGGGAACCTCGACCGCCCCCTCGTAGCAGAGGGTTTCAAGCGCTGCGAGGGCGTCGCCTGCGCGCCACGAGGCCGGATCGTCCCAGTCCACGATCCCAAAGGCGGAAGGGAGGCCCTCTTCATCGCCGTCGCGATAGAAGTCATCGAGGTTGAGCACGGGCAAGCCCGAGTGCTCCGCAAGGCGCCCCTTGCCGCTTCCCGAAGGGCCGGAGAGAAGGACGATGCGGCGCGCGGGCGCGCCGGTGCGTGGGCGATGCATCGAGGCGGGGCTTTGGGAAATTGGGGGATGACTCACGGAACCTCATCCTATGCCCATCGGCTTTGAGAGAGCCCCGGTCGGCGCGTGGGAGAATGAACGCATGACAAATCACAACGACAACACCACCGTGTCCTACGACGAGCTGGCCGCGATGATCGACCACACGCTCCTCAAGCCCGAGTCGACTCCGGCCGACGCCGCGGCTCTCGCGCGCGAGGCTGAGAAGCTTGGCACCTACTCGATTTGCGTGTCGCCATCGATGCTCCCGATCGAGACGAGCGTCCACGTCGCGACCGTGTGCGGTTTTCCTTCGGGGCAGGTAGCGCCTGAAGTAAAGGCCTACGAAGCCGCCGACTCGGTCAAGAAGGGGGCCGAAGAGATCGACATGGTCATCAACGTGGGTCGCGCTATCGCGGGCGACAGCGACTTCACTGAGCAGGAGATCCGCGCTGTGCGCGAGGCCGCGCCGAAGCCCGTCATTCTCAAGGTCATCATCGAGTCCGCAGCGCTCACCGATGAGCAGATTGTTGCCTCATGCGAGGCGGCGAAGCGCGCGGGCGCCGATTTCGTGAAGACTTCCACGGGCTTCCATCCCGCCGGCGGTGCGAGCGCCCACGCCGTCGCGCTCATGCGCGAAACCGTGGGTGAAGACTTCGGCGTGAAGGCCTCGGGTGGCATCCGCACGCTCGAAGCCGCGAAAGAGATGATCGCCGCGGGCGCAAACAGGCTCGGCCTGTCCGGTTCCGCGGCGATCCTCGATGAGCTTGAGGCGCGTTCCTAGGCTCTAGGCGCCAAGGAGCTCGCTGAGCTCCTTCTTCATGAGTTCGAGCTTCTCGGCCGCGCGTTCACGTGCGGCCGAGAGGTCGTTAAAGCTTGCGTCTGTCGCGATGGGGCTGACGACCTCGAGGTAGGCCTTGAGCTTCGGCTCGGTTCCCGACGGGCGCACGATCACACGCGAGTCGTCCTCGGCGAGCAGGAACATGCCGTTTGTGGGCGGCAGGCCCGTGGTCTCGAGCGACCCCTCGGCGAGATCGCGGACATCGACCACAGGCGAGTTCGCGAGCGCGCTCGGGGGAGTCGTGCGCAGGGTGGTCATCATCTCGCCGATGCGGTCGAGGTTGCTCACCCGGATTGAGAGTTGCGAGGTGAGGTAGAGCCCGCACTCGCGCGCAAGGTCGTCAAGGAGATCGGCCAGGCTCGCGCCGTGTGCTTTCGCGAGGGCGGCGAGCTCGGCGATCGCGAGCGCCGCCGACATGCCGTCCTTATCCTTGACGACATCGGGGAGCACGCAGTAGCCGATTGCTTCTTCGTACCCGAACGCGATGTTGTGTGCGCGGGCGATCCATTTGAAGCCCGTGAGGGTCTGGGTGCTCGCGTATCCGCGAGCCTTCGCGAGTGCCCCGAGGGAGCGTGAACTCACGATCGAGTTCGCGAATGTCCCCTCGACCTCGCGGTGGTCCGCAATGTAGGTCGCGAGAAGCAGTCCCAGCTCATCGCCGTGCAGCATGCGCCACGCCTCACGGCGCGGGTCATAAATGGCGGCGGCGCAGCGATCCGCGTCAGGATCGTTCGCAATGACCAGATCGGCCTCGACCTGTTCGGCGAGTTTTGCCGCGAGATCGATCGCCCCCTTTTCCTCCGGGTTCGGGAAGGGAACGGTCGGAAAGTCGGGATCTGGCTCTTGCTGTTCCTTCACGCTGTGGACATCCGTGAAGCCAGCGCTCTCGAAGGCGGAGAGCATCGTCGCGCTACCGACGCCGTGCATGGCCGTGTGGACGATGCGCAGGTTCGCACGTGCGGCGCGAGCCGCACCCGTATCGGGAGCGTCACTGCGCTCAATAATCGGGAGGATAGCCTCGACGTACTCGTCGACGAAGGATTCGGGCATCGTCTCCCACCCGCTTTCGGCGAGGGGGATGTCGCGCACCGCTCCCACGGAGGCGATTTTCGCGGCGATATCCGCATCGGCCGGCGGGACGATCTGTACGCCGTTGCCGTCTTCACTTGCGGCGCGGCCACCCAGGTAGACCTTGTAGCCGTTGTCCCGTGCGGGGTTGTGGGAGGCCGTCACCATGATGCCGCAATCTGCACTCTTCGCACGCACGGCGTGCGCGAGCACGGGAGTTGGCCAGTGGTGGGGCATCAGGATGACCTCGTGGCCGGCAGCGGTGAGGATAGCGGCGCTCGTTTCGGCAAACGTGCGCGAGTTGTAGCGCGCGTCGTAGCCAATCACGATGCGTGCCTTCCCAACGACATCGCTGAGGTAAGCGCCGATTCCTGTCGCGGCGCGCGACACGACCGCAACATTCATGCGGTTCGGGCCGGGGCCCATCGCACCTCGAAGACCGGCGGTGCCGAACTGGAGAGTTCCGGCGAAGGCTCCTTCGAGTTCGGCGAGTTCGGCCTCGTTGCCTTCCTCAGCAGCGGCAATGCGGTGCTGGAGTTCCTCGCGCGTGCTCTGGTCCGGGTCATCCTCCATCCATGCACGCGCGAGAGATGCAAGATCTGGCTCGAGAGCGTTCATCGGTCGCTCTCCTTTGCGATGGCGTGGATGGTGCTGGACAAAAGCTTCGCGAGGCGCGGAGCCGCAGCGCGCCCTGCCTCAACAACTTCTTCGTGGTTGAGCGGCGTCGGTGAGATTCCCGCGGCAAGGTTCGTCACGAGCGAGAAGCCGAGCACGTCGAGACCCGCTTCGCGCGCAGCCATGGCCTCGAGCACGGTCGACATGCCCACGAGGCTCGCACCGAGAACGCGCGCCATCTGGACCTCTGCGGGGGACTCGTAGAACGGTCCGCGAAATTGCATGTAGATGCCTTCGTCGAGGCTCGGATCGATTGACTTCGCGATCTCGCGCAAGCGCGGTGTGTAGATGTCGGTTTGGTCGACGAAGGTCGCACCCGTGATCGGGCTGTCACCCGTGAAGTTGATGTGATCGGTGATGAGCACGGGACTACCCGGCTTCCACTGTTCGTTCAGGCCGCCGCAGCCGTTGGTCAGCACGAGCGTCGTCGCGCCAAATTCGGCAGCGGTGCGCACGCCGTGAACCGTGGCGCTTACGCCATGGCCCTCGTAATAGTGGGTGCGGGCACCGAGCACGAGTACGCGGGCCCCGCCGGAAATCTCAAAGATGCGGAGGGTCCCGACGTGACCTTTGACCGAGGGCTTCTGGAAACCGGGGATCGCGTCGGCGGGAGTGCTGAACAGTTCCGTGCCGAGGAGCTCGGCTGCCCCGGACCAGCCGGATCCGAGCGTCACGGCAATGTCAATCCGCTCGATGCCGGAGGCCTCGCGCAGGACGTTTGCCGCGTCCTTGGCGAGGAGGTACGGGTCGGGTGTCATGTGTGCATTGTCAGTCATGCGACAAGCCTACCCGCGCGGGACCGCCTAATCTTCGATCGAGCAGAGTTGCGCACCCGCGGAAACCGTGGCGCCGATCTCCGCGTCGAGGTTCGTCACAATTCCGCTCCGGTGCGCAAGGATCGGCTGCTCCATTTTCATCGCCTCAAGGACGAGGATGAGGTCACCGTCGGCGACGGTTTGCCCCTCCTCGACGGCGATCTTGACGATGGTTCCCTGCATGGGTGCGCTCACCGCATGGCCGCCGGCCGAGGTACTCCGGGCGCTGCTCGTGCGACGCTTGCGGCGCTGGGGAGTGGCTGCACGAGGCGCGCGCAGAGACGCGGGAAGCGAGATCTCGACCTTGCGCCCGTCGATCTCGACGATGACGTCCTCGCGATCCTCGACGTCGTCCGTGGCGTTCGGGAGAGCGGAGGGGGTGATGTCACCCGAGAATTCCGTCTCAATCCAGCGCGTGTGCACGGCGAAGGGAGTATCCGGATCGCTCGGTGCGAATGCTGGATCGTCGACGACGAGTCGGTGGAAGGGCATGACGGTGGGAATGCCGTCGATACGGAACTCGGCGAGGGCACGACGTGAGCGCTCGAGCGCCTCCTCGCGGGTCGCACCGGTCACGATGAGCTTCGCGAGCATGGAGTCGAAATAGCCGGAAATCGAGTCACCCGTGCGCACGCCCGAGTCCACGCGCACGCCCGGGCCGAGGGGCGGTTCAAAAAGCTTGACGGGCCCGGGGGAGGGGAGGAATCCTCGCCCCGCGTCTTCGCCGTTGATGCGGAACTCAAAGGAGTGTCCGCGGGTCTGAGGATCCACGGGGGAAATTTTCTCGCCCGCGGCGATGCGGAACTGTTCGCGCACAAGGTCGACTCCCGTGACCTCTTCGGTCACGGGATGCTCAACCTGGAGGCGCGTGTTGACTTCGAGGAACGAGATGGTGCCGTCCTGGCCCACGAGAAACTCGCACGTGCCTGCCCCCACGTAGTGGGCTTCCTTCAAAATCGCTTTCGACGATTCGACAAGGCGCGCGTGTTGCTCGTCGCTCAAGAATGGTGCAGGCGCCTCCTCGACGAGTTTCTGGTGGCGTCGTTGGAGCGAGCAGTCCCTGGTAGAGACGACCTGGACGTTGCCGTGGCTATCGGCGAGGCACTGCGTTTCCACGTGGCGCGGTGCGTCGAGGTAGCGCTCAACAAAGCATTCTCCACGGCCGAACGATGCGATTGCCTCGCGAGTCGCGGAGTCGAAGAGCTCGCGCACCTCACTGAGCTCACGCGCGACTTTCAAACCGCGCCCGCCCCCGCCGAATGCCGCCTTGATGGCGATTGGGAGGCCGTGCTCCTTGGCAAAGGCGACCACTTCGCCCGAATCTTTGACGGGATCCTTGGTGCCCGCAACGAGCGGCGCTCCTGCCGCCTGGGCAATATGGCGTGCGGAGACCTTGTCGCCGAGCTTCTCGATGGCCTCGGGGCTGGGGCCGATCCACACGAGGCCAGCGTCAATCACGGCTTGCGCGAAGTCCGCACGCTCCGACAGGAACCCGTAGCCCGGGTGGATTGCTTCAGCGCCGCTTCGCTGCGCGATGTCGAGAAGCTTGTCGATCACGAGATAGCTCTGCGCGGCGCTCGCTCCGCCGAGGGCGTAGGCCTCGTCAGCGACGCGCGTGTGCAGAGCGTCGCGATCCGAGTCGGAATACACGGCGATCGATCGCAGCCCGGCGTCGCGGCAGGCACGGGCAATGCGTACGGCGATCTCACCACGATTGGCAATGAGAACCGTGCGGAACGGTCGATGGAGCGCGGGCTTAGGCATTCGGGATCCTTTTCAGGTGTCGGGCGAAGTGCTCAGCAACCTTCCGAGCATATACCGCCCGTAGACGAAAGAGCTTTACGACGAGGACGTTGGACGCCAAAGGTCAGTGATCGGGAGAGAAATCTCCGCGAGCATCCGGCGAAGAAGCGGAAGCGACAGACCGATGACCGCGTGGTGATCGCCCTCGATGCGTTCAATGAAGGGGCCGCCGTACCCGTCGATCGTGAAGGCGCCCGCAACCCACAGCGGTTCGCCCGTCGACACGTACGCGTCGATCTCGGCATCGGAAAGCTCGGCAAAATAGACGTCTGTCGATGCCGTATTGCCGAACGTCGCCCCGGTTCCGCCATCCAGCGGGTCGCGATCATCGATGAGCCAGTGCCCCGAATGGAGTCGCGCCCTCTTTCCTCGCATCTCCCGCCACCTCTCGCGTGCGGCATCTGCCGTGCGGGGTTTGCCTACGAGGGCGCCATCGATCTCGAGCATCGAGTCGCCGCCGAGAACGACATATCCACCTTCGCTCGCCGCGCACGACGCTTCGGCCTTCGCTTTCGCGAGTGTCAGCACTTGATCCTCGAAGGCCAGCTCGCCCGAGGATTCGAGCGCCGCGGCGAGAACAGCCTCCTCGTCCACATCCGCGGGCAGGGTCGTGAACTCGATCCCCGCACGCGTCAGCACGGCCTTACGGCCGGCAGATTGGGAGGCCAGCAGCAGGAGCGGTTCGTGAAGTGGGGTTCCGACGGTTGCCGGGCTGCCGTCGGCCCCTTCGCCCACCCCGGGGAGCCCGCTGTTCATGCATTGACCCCACTGCCGTGGGGAGCCGAAAGAGCGGAGCGCAGCACCGAAAGCGGCAGGCTGCCGAGCTCGAGCGCTTCTCGATGGAAGTCGCGAAGAGACGTGCCGCGCGCGAGAGCCTCATCGCGCAACTGCTCCCAGACTCGCTGGCCGAGCTTGTAGCTCGGGGCCTGGCCGGCCCAACCGAGGTAGCGGTGATACTCGAAGCGCTGAATTGGCTCTTCCATGCGCCAGTGTTCGCGGACGAACTCCCAACCGCGCTCGTAGGTCCACTGCCCGCCACCAAACTGTTCAGGAACGGGAAGTTCGTTGTGAAGACCGATATCGAGGACGACGCGGCCGGCGCGCATGCGCTGCTCCATGAGCATGCCGAGCTTTTCTCCGTCGGTTGTGAGATAGCCGAGCTCCTCCATGAGCCGCTCTGCGTACAGCGCCCAGCCTTCGCCGTGGCCCGACACCCACATGAACGACGCCCGCCAGCGGTTCAGACGCTCCGCTTGGAGCTGCTGCGTGCCCACCTGGAGGTGATGTCCGGGTACGCCCTCGTGGTACACGGTTGTGGTTTCACTCCACGTGCGGAACGTGTCAACTCCGGCGGGGGTGTCCCACCACATGCGACCGGGGCGCGAGAAGTCCTCGCTCGGGCCGGTGTAGTAGATGCCGCCCGCGCCCGTTTCAGCGATCATGCATTCCAGGCGCGTGAGCTCCTCCGGAATATCAAAGTGCGTCCCGGCAAGATCACGAATCGCCGCATCAGAAAGCTCCTGCATCCACGCCTTGAGGTTGTCGGTGCCGTGAAGAACGAGCGACTCATCGGCATTGAGGGAGGCCATCGCGGCATCGATAGAATCGCCGCCGCCATTGCCGTAATGCGCATTCAGGCGCGAGGCTACCTGCTTCTGTTCGTCGATCAGGCGCGTGAGTTCCTCAACACCGAACTCGTATGCCTCCTCGACGTCGATCTCTTCGCCGAGGAACGTGCGCGAACCGAGCTGGTAGGCCTCGCGGCCGACGGCGTCCTTCTCGGGAGCGTTCTCCGCAAGCTCCTCAAACACCTCTGCGAGTTTCGTATAGGCCTCGCACGCGAGGTGCACGTTCTGTTCAAGCTTCGCGCGGGCCGAGCCCTCAAGGCAGGACTTGGCGACGAGGGAGGGGAAGAAACCGTCGGCCTTCGTGAAGGAGCGTGACTGTTCCGCGCCAATGAGCTGCTGGCGCTTTGCCGCGAGAACCCCCTTCGACGCGGCGTATCGGAGCGATTCGGCGTAGCCCTCGATGGCCGCCGGCACGCGTGCGAGGCGCTCGCTGATCGTGTCCCAATCCTCGGCGCTTTCGTTCGGCATTATGTCAAAAATGCTGCGGATCCCTTGAACGGGGGAGGCGATGTTGTTCACGGTCGCATGCGTGAGGAGCGCGTCGTGATGCTCGAGCTCGAGGCCGAGGCGCTCCCGCATGGCTGCGCGCGTCACGTGATCGACATCGTCGCCAGGATGCTCACGCTCAACGCCGTCAAGGGCGGCGAGCGTCTCGCGCGTCAGTGAAGCACCTTTCTCAAGACCTTCTGGGGACAGGTCGTCCATGAGATGGTCCTGGCCGGGGACGCCGAGGCTCGTGGCGGTCATGGGGCTCAAAGCGATCGAGCGCTCAACAAAATCATTCGCGACGTGATCGGTAGGGCTAGGGGTGCGCTTCGTTGTCATGGCACCACTGTAGTCACGTGAGTCAGCGCTGGGAGAAAATCCAGGAGCTTTGGCCCGCGTTCGCGCGGAGGGAGTGAGCCGATCTGTGGGTGCGCACGGGAGAATTCCATGCCGAGGATGAGCCCCCTGTGCGCTCTGCGATTTCACGCTGGTGCGCCTCTTCTCGCGAAATCGCGCTCATCGCCGCGACCGCCACCGAAATGGCGGCGATTTCTTCCTCGGTAAGGCGGCCCGAGACAAGTTCGACGCTCGGGCGAGGCTCTGCTCCGTCGCTTCCGGCGAATGAAGGGGGACTCAGCTGCTCGTGAGCGCTCACAGCGGAATGTTCCCGTGTTTCTTTGTGGGCAGGGCGTCACGCTTGGTCCGCAGTGCCCTGAGCGCCCGCGTAATCGCCTCGCGAGTCTCGTGAGGCTGAATCACGCCGTCGAGAAGGCCTCGCTCAGCGGCCACATAGGGATTTGCGAAGGTCTCTTCGTACTCGGTTTGGAACTGTGCGCGAAGCGCCTCGGCGTCCTCGCCTGCTTCGCCGGCTGCTTTGAGTTCCTTTCGGTGAAGGATATTGACCGCTCCCTGTGCACCCATGACCGCGATTTGAGCAGTTGGCCACGCGAGATTGATATCCGCACCGAGCTCCTTCGAGCCCATCACGATGTACGCGCCGCCGTACGCCTTGCGGGTGATGACGGTAATGAGCGGGACGGTCGCCTCAGCATACGCGTACAGAAGCTTCGCACCGCGGCGAATAATGCCGCCATACTCCTGGCCCGTTCCCGGGAGAAAACCCGGCACATCCACGAACGTCAGCACCGGAATGTTGAAGGAATCGCATAGTCGAACGAAGCGTGCGGCTTTCTCGCTCGCATCGATATCGAGCGTGCCTGCGAGCTGCGAAGGCTGATTCGCAACGATGCCGACGCTGTGCCCTTCGACTCGCCCGAAACCCACGATGACGTTTTTCGCGAAATTCCCGTGGATCTCGAGGAACTCGTCGTCGAGGACTGCCTCGACCACGCTGAGCATGTCGTAGGGCTGATTCGGGGAATCGGGAATGAGGCGATCGAGCGCGCGGTCTTCCGCGCTCGGTTCAAGATCCGATTCGTCGGGATAGACGGGAGCCTCAGTGAGCGTGTTCGCTGGAAGATACGAGAGAAGGTCTCGAACGTAATCGAGCGCGTCTGACTCATCGCTCGCCATGTAGTGCGCGACCCCGGATGTGCTCGAGTGCGTGCGAGCCCCGCCAAGCTCCTCGAAGCCCACGCTCTCGCCGGTGACGGTTTTGATGACATCGGGACCCGTAATGAACATGTGCGAGGACTTCTCCACCATCACGATGACGTCCGTGAGTGCAGGTGAGTAAACGGCGCCGCCAGCCGCGGGCCCCATGATCAGAGAAATCTGGGGGATAACGCCCGAAGCGCGCGTGTTGCGCCGGAAAATGCCCGCGAAGGCCGCGAGTGACGCAACGCCTTCCTGGATGCGTGCGCCACCGCCGTCGAGGATCCCGATAATCGGAACCCCGGTGGACAGTGCGAGGTCTTGAATCTTCTGGATCTTCTTTCCGTGTGCCTCGCCGAGTGAACCACCGAGGACAGTGAAATCCTGCGAGTACACGCACACCTGGCGGCCATCGATCGTCCCGTACCCCGTGACGATTCCATCGCCATCGATACGTTTGTTCTCGAGCCCAAAGTTGTGGCTTTGGTGGCGCACGAAGCGATCGGTCTCGACAAACGATCCCGCATCGAGGAGCTCCTCGATGCGCTCGCGGGCGGTTTTCTTTCCGCGCGCGTGCTGCTTCTTGATCGCTGCGGCCCCCGCCTCCGTGACGGCCGCATTCTCGCGGGACCGAAGTTCGTCAAGTCTCTCGGCGGTCGTGGACCGCCTCGGGGTCTCGTTCACTCCCACTCCTGCTCCGTCGTGGCCTGGCACAATTGCTCTCGTGAGTGTACGCCATAGTGGAAAAGCGAGGCAGCGAAGAGGGAGTGAAAGGCCGTGAGTGAGCATTTGCGTATCGACTACGTGGACTCCTGCACCTCAACCCTCGACATTCTCACCGAGCCGCCCTACGACACGCTCGAAGCGCCGTTCGCTCTCATGACTCTCGATCAGCGCGCCGGGCATGGGCGGCAAGGGCGGCGCTGGCAGAACCGGCCGGGAGAATCCCTCGCGCTCACGCTCGCGTGGCCGCTGCCGGGCCCCGAGCGCCGAGGCTGGTACCCGCTCGCCGTGGCCCTCGCCGTTCTCGATGCTTGCGCTGAAGCAGCCCCCGGGGCCGTATTACCCCGTGTGAAGTGGCCAAACGACATTCTCTCGCCCTCAGGCGAGAAGATCGCGGGGATTCTCGTTCGGCTTGACCGTGGGCGTCTCCTCGCGGGAGTTGGCGTCAATCTCGTGGGGGAGATTGAACGGGGACGCGAGGGGTTGGAGAAGGCACAGGCGCTTGCGAGCATGGATGCTCTGTACGGTGGAGTTCTCGCCGATGCGGATGGGCGCTGCGAGTTTGGCGCCGTGCTCGCGCGAAACATCGCGCGCATTTTCGCACTTGTCGATCACGGCGGAGAGGACTTCAGACACCTGCAGAGGCGGTATGCTGTGAACTGCCTCACTGTGGGGTCGTCGGTTGTCGTGACGACACCGACGGGTGCCACCTATAGCGCGAGGGCGCTCGGCATCGATCCAGTGGGCAGGCTGCTCGTCCACAATGCCGATCGAGGTCACCACGCTCTCGATGCCGCCGACGTCCATCTGGCGCGGCCGAAGCAAGTGTGAGCACCAGGAGATGCGGGATTCGAGGACAGAACGAAAGGACCCGATGAGTACCGTCCACGATCGTGAGGAGCCCAACGCGTACGTCGCAGGCGACACCGTGCCGAATGAGCTCAACGAACGCTTCGCGCGCGTGCGTGGCGCCATCGGTGCACTCGAGCGCTCCCTCCTCGACGGCGAACGCGAATACTCCAGGCGGGATCTCGAAGAAGAGTTCAACGTCGACCGGCAGCTCAGTACCGACTATTGGCGCGGACTCGGGTTTTCCAACGTTGCCTTCGACACGACCGTTTTCACCGAAGACGATGCCGAAGCGATCGCCGACCTCGCCGCGCTCGTCAACGACGGCACCTTGAGCGACGATGCATTTGTCACGATTGTTCGCGGGCTTGGTTTTCATATGGGACGCCTCGCGATGTGGCTCACCGAAGCACTCGTCGACGATGCCAAGCAACGCCACGGCATGAGCGACACCGAAGCGCGCATGCGCATGCTCGAGAGCGTTCCGCAATTCGTCGAAATCTTCGAACACCAAGCGATCCACGTGTTCCGCCGGCAAATGTCGGCCTACACCGCGCGTGCCGGCGCAGAGATTCTGCGTACCTCGACGAGTGAATGGGACGACGATTCTCTCCCGCTCCCGCGCGCCGTCGGCTTCGCGGACCTCGTCCAGTTCACGCGCCTCGCCCAGTCGATCGATGGCATCGAGCTTGCGGGGGTCATCAGGGATTTCGAGAACCTCACACGCGACGTCATTTCCGACGGCGGCGGGCGCGTCGTCAAGACGGTGGGCGACGAAGTAATGTTCCTCGCCGATACTCCGGAGGACGGCGTCAGAATCGCGCTGTCGATCTCCGAAAACATCAAGCGTCAGCCGTCGCTGCCCAACGTGCGCGTGGGCCTTGCGTGGGGGAACATGTTCTCCCGCTACGGGGATGTGTTCGGCCCCAAAGTGAATCTCGCGGCGAGGCTCGAAGGTATCGCCGAACCGGGTGCGGTCGTGATCGACGGCGAGACGGCGGATCTGGTCGACCGCGCCTTCCCCGGCGGATTTACGCGCGTAGCCGAATGGACGGAGGAGCTTCACGGGATCGGCGAGACCGCCATTGTGAGGGTCGAACGGGCTGCGGCCTCGCTCATCGAGCGTTACTCGTGAGAGAGTAGAGAGTCGCTTGAAGGTCTGCGCTTCTCACAGCGGGGACACACGCACTCGGGTAAGGATGACTTCGTGACACGACTACTTCTCGTTGAAGACGATTCGGCGATCGCAGAGCCCCTCTCGCGAGCCCTCGACCGCGAAGGCTATTCCGTTGTGAGGGCCTCGAGAGGAATTGACGCCCTGACCATCGCCGCGAGCGAGGACCACATCGACTTCGTGATTCTCGATCTGGGCCTACCTGACATCGATGGCCTCGAAGTATGCAGGAGGCTTCGCAAAGGTGGCCTCGAGGCCCCCGTTCTCATTCTCACCGCGCGAGCCGACGAGGTCGACGCGGTTGTGGGTCTCGACGCTGGCGCCGACGACTACGTGACTAAGCCTTTCCGTCTCGGTGAGCTCCAGGCTCGCATCCGCGCCCTCCTTCGGCGGACCCAGGCCGCAGAAGACACGAGTTCGAACGTGTACGACATCAACGGGGTGAGTCTCGATCCATCTGCGCGCCGCGTGTACGTCGACGGCGAGGAGCTCTCCCTCAGCGCTAAAGAGTTCGATCTTCTCGCGGTGCTCATGCGCGAAGCAGGAAGCGTCGTCACTCGCGACGACCTCATGCGGGAGGTGTGGGGCGCCGAATGGTGGGGCTCCACGAAAACACTCGACATGCACATCTCGTGGCTGCGCCGCAAACTTGGCGACGACGCGACAAGTCCCAAGCGCATCACCACCATTCGTGGCGTAGGTTTCCGCTTCGAAGACACCGACGCCCACTAAGGCGCGCTAGGCGCTCACCATGCAACTTCGAGTTCTCCAGGCCACCCTCATGACCGTGCTTCTTGCGGTCCTCCTGCTTGGCATCCCCCTGGGTGCGGCGTGGCTGACAGCCGTACGCGACAACCTCTCCGCGCAAGCCGGCACCCTGCTTCAAGACGTCATCTCCGAAACGGATCACCGCCTCAACGAGGGGCTCCCGATCGACGAGACAATGCTCCAAGAGACCGTCGATCAGGTTGTGAACCTCGACGTGCAAATTGCGGTCACGTATCAAAACACGGAACTCGAAGCAGGCGAAGATGCCGGCGCCGATGCTCTCCAACAGTCGGCACAGGGCGTCAACGGCCAGATCGTGACCGTGCGCATTCCCCAATCCGATGTCCGAGCGCACACGGCGAGCGCGTGGGTACTCATCATCGTCGCCGCGATAAGCGCAATTGCGATCGGCGTGTCGGTCGCGCTGTGGCAAGCGCAGAGACTTTCCGCGCCGCTCGTTCGCCTCACGAGGCGCGCTGAAGAACTTGGCAGCGGTCGAAGCCGCTCGGAGTGGAAGCCGAGCGGGATCGCCGAAATTGACACCGTAGCGGTCGAACTTACCCGCTCCGGCGCGATGCTCACCGAACGGCTCGAGGCGGAATCGGCACTCGCCTCCGACGCTTCCCACCAACTGCGCACACCGCTCACAGCCCTGTCCATGAGGCTCGACGAAATTCTCGCAACGAGCTCGGAAGAATGGGTCCGCGAGGAAGCACGCGTGTCCCTCGAACAGGTTGACCGCCTCACCCAGGTCGTCCATGACCTCATTAACGCCCCCCGCTCCTCCCAGCGCCGCACTCCCGGGGTCGTCGATCTCCGCCAAGTCCTCGTGCAGCAGGCCGAAGAATGGAAGCACGCCTTCCGTGGCGCAGGTCGCGAGCTGCGAATCCAGGTCCCGCACGCCGCAGCCGTATGGGCCTCGCACGGGCCGCTCACTCAAGTGATCGCCACGTTGATCGAGAATTCCCTTGCCCACGGCGGGGGAACGACCCGCGTGAAGGTACGCCGCAACGAGCAATCAACCGTCATCGAGGTCGTCGACGAAGGCGCCGGCATCGATCCGGCTCTGGGCCAGCGAATTTTCGAACGCTCCGTCTCAGGCAAAGACTCGCGTGGAACGGGCGTCGGCCTTGCCCTTGCCCGCACCCTCGTGGAGGATGACGGCGGTCGACTCGAACTCATTGATGAGCGCCCCGCGCGCTTTGGCATTTTCCTCTCGACGGCGCCCGCTCCCGAGGATCCCGAGTTCGCAGATACAGAAGACGAGCAGCCGTCGGACCCCGCCAAGGCCCACGGGCTCGTGGCGCGGCGGGACAAGCGACGCGCCGAGCGACACCAACGAGAAGCCGCTGCCTCCGCGGCGCACGCTCTTGAGGCATTGCCCACCGATGCACGTTCCACCCAGCGTGCCGGGGACGCGAGCGCGGACGGCGCACTACACTAGCGGCGTGAGTACTCAACCCGCCCGCAAGTCCAGCTCATCACATGTGGAAGGCGCGCGCTCGCCGCGTATTGGCGTGATCGGTGGTGGACAGCTCGCGCGCATGATGATCCCCGCCGCAATCGAACTCGACCTCGACTTGCATGTCCTCGCGACTACCCCGGATGAGTCCGCGGCGCGCGTGAGCACCCACGTCATGCTCGGGCGTCACGACGACCCCGAGGCAGTCACGGCCTTCGCGAGGAGCGTTGACGTCGTGACCTTCGACCACGAACACGTCCCTACCGGCCTCCTTCACGCGCTCGAGCACGAAGGTGTAGTGGTGCGTCCAGGCCCCAACGCGCTCGTGTACGCACAGGACAAGCTCGCCATGCGTGCGCGCCTCAGCGAGCTTGGCCATCCATGCCCCCGGTGGTGGCGCGTCGAGACCGAAGCTGACCTCGAAACCGCCCTCCGTGAGAGCGGGGGAGACCTCATCCTGAAGACCGCTCGCGGCGGTTACGACGGTCACGGAGTGATGCGGGTTGAGGCACTCGAGGACGCCCGCGAGTGGCTCGAAAGAGGACAGCCGCTGCTCGCCGAGGAGCGCGTCCCCTTCGTCCGCGAACTCTCAGCGCAAGTGGCGAGGCGCCCAGGCGGTGAGATCGCCACTTACCCCGTGACCGAATCCGAGCAAAAAGACGGGGTGTGCTTTCGCGTGAGCGCGCCCGCACCGAACCTCGCACCGGAAGTCGCCGAGCAAGCACGCGCCCTCGCCGCAAATATCGCGAGCGACCTCGAGGTCGTGGGAATGCTCGCTGTGGAACTGTTCGAGTACCCGGATGGTCGCATTGCCGTCAACGAACTCGCGATGCGGCCCCACAATACGGGGCACTGGAGCATGGACGGGTGCGTCACGAGCCAATTTGAGCAGCATCTGCGCGCCGTCGCAGACCTTCCACTCGGAGACACCACCCCCACCGCTGCGTGGACCGTCATGGTCAACACTCTCGGCAGCACCCGCGAAAACCTCGCCGAAGGTGCACGAGAGGCTCTCGCGAACGATCCCGGAATCAAGCTGCATCTGTACGGTAAGAGCGTTCGCGCAGGCCGCAAACTTGGGCACGTGACCGCTCTCGGATCCGACCTCGAGGAGACAGAGCGCCGGGCCCGCGCCGCGGCGCACACCATCGTGACCGGCGACGAATCAAAGGAATGACACATGAGTAAGAAGCCCCTGGTCGGTATCGTCATGGGGTCCGATTCGGACTACCCCGTGATGAAAGACGCCGAGGAGCAGCTCGCCCATTTCGATATCTCGTGCGAGGTCGAGGTCGTGAGCGCTCACCGCATGCCCGAAGACATGGTCCAGTACGGACGGTCCGCGCACGAGCGCGGCCTGCGTGCGATCATCGCCGGTGCAGGCGGAGCCGCACACCTGCCGGGAATGCTCGCCGCTCTTACCCCCCTTCCTGTGATTGGCGTTCCTGTTCCGCTGCGGCACCTCGACGGCATGGACTCACTCTTGTCGATCGTGCAAATGCCGAAGGGAGTGCCCGTCGCGACCGTATCGATCGGTGGCGCTGCCAACGCCGGGCTCCTCGCAGCGCGCATCCTGGGTTCCGGAGACTCGGATTTTGCACGAGAAATCCGTGAAAAAATGGTGAGGTATCAGACAGGATTGCGCGATCTCGCGTACGAAAAAGGCAAAAAGCTGCGAGAGTCCCGTAAGCCCTTAACAGTGACGAACGAGAACACATCCGAGAGCTAAGACTGTGGACACCCGGGGCTGTTGAAGGGGTGACGCAAGGGGGCTCCCGGCTGCTTACGTTGTTTCCTTGGAGGCAGCCAAGGCGTGGTTGCGGTAAGCCTCGGGAGATTCCGCCTCGTACACGGCCACCTTACGCGCTAGCTTTGTCGTGCGTTTTTCCGCGGTTTTGGTTCGGGCCTCTTGGAGGGCGAGAAAACCCAGTAGTACGACCACCGTGGCGTAAAGAAGAAGATCTGTGCCGCGGCCGACCCCGACAAAGCGTGCAATTGTTGTGACCGACGCAGGAAATATGACAGCGAGCACGGCGAATCCCGCGAAGGCCAGGATGAGCAGGCGCCTAATCGCAAGTTGCCGGGCTCCTCGTTTAATGAAGAGCCATCCGGTGATTCCGACGATTCCGAGGATAAGAAGAACCTGGATGATGAGAGTGCGGTTCTCCAAAACGACACCCGCTGGCGAAGCTATGACGGTAGAGAAGGGAGCGAGCATGGTCATGTCGACTTCCAAGTGGTTTTTCCTTCGCTGGTACCTGAGCGCCACAAAGGAATTGAAAGCCCATTTTCGGGCCGCGGAGGTCTCATGGGAATCCTTTCTCATTCATCGGCGTGCGCGCAGGGAGTCCTGCAACTGGAACTAGAGTATCGTTTGCGGGGATGAGATTGTCCCACCTGCAGTGCGACTCTCGCAGCCCCGTCAATTTCTACAAGGATTTTCTGATGACGTTAGGCCCCGGAGCCGACTCCACCTGGTTCGTGATACCTCTCTTCAACGAGGCTCAGGTGATTGGCGAAGTTATCGCAAAGCTGCGCGAAACTTACCCCTTAGTCGTCTGCGTGGACGACGGCTCGCACGATGATTCTGCCCAGAAGGCAGAGGATGCAGGTGCCGTAGTCGTGCGACACCCCTACAACATGGGGCAGGGAGCGGCGATCAAGACCGGTATCGACTACGCGCTTCGGGATCCGTCAATGCAGCAAATCGTCACCTTTGACGCTGATGGGCAACACCAGGTGAGCGATGCCGCGGCGATGATCGAGAAGATGAATGCTGAAAAGGTCGACTGTGTGCTCGGCTCACGATTCCTCGATAGCCGCACGAAGCCGGGCTTTCTCAAGCGCATCGTGCTGCGGATGGCGATCGTCTTCACGAACATCACGAGCGGTGTTCATCTCACCGATACTCACAACGGTCTTCGCGTGCTCAGCCGCCACGCGTGCGAGTCCATCTCGATCGAGCAGAATCGTATGGCGCACGCCTCGGAGATCGTCTCGGAAATCGGTCGCAACGATCTCACGTACGCCGAATATCCGGTTCACATTCTCTACACGGATTATTCGAAATCGAAGGGGCAGCCGCTGCTGAACGCGATCAACATCGTCACGGACCTTCTCTTTAAGTAGAGAAGATGAGCCTTGCTTCGTTAGTCGGCCCCTAGCCTTCGGGCTTCGATTCGGCCGAGCCGTCGGCGATCGATGAGAAGAAGGCGTGCACGTCTTCGTCGTCAACTTTGATGGCGACACCCGAGTGTTTCGTTTTGAAGTTCGGGTCCTCGATCGGCATGGCGAGAACACCTCCAGAGTTGGGTGCTGCACGCATGACCAGGGCGGCACTCGCGAGGTCAATGAGACCGGTGTCGTTATCGGTCACGAGGGCTTTCGTTCCCGCGCTTGCGAGATTCACCTGAGTGAGTGGGTTGAGCAGGACGCCAGGTGAGGATGCTCTTTTCATCAGAGCGCTAACGAACTGCTGCTGGCGCTGTTGCCTGCCTATGTCGGCCGTGGGATCGAAATAGCGGGCGCGCACGAACGCGAGGGCTTGCTCGCCGCCAACGTCGTGGCAGCCTTTGGCCATCTTGAGACCCGAACGCACGTCATCGACATCGCGGTCGATACAGAGGTTCACTGTGCCGATCGCATTGACGACATCCTCAACTCCGGAGAATCCGATCACGACAAAATGATCGATCGTGAGACCCGTGAGCTTCTCAACGGTTTTGACGAGGAGAGTGGCGCCCCCCATCGAGTAGGCGGCGTTGATTTTATGCGTTCCGTGCTCGGGAATTTCGGCGAGCGTGTCGCGCGGAATTGAGACGAGGTATTGCCTCCCGTTGGGCGCTTTGTGCAGCAGCATGAGGGTGTCGGTGCGCTGGGCTCCGCCCTGTTCAATGTCGGCGCCTGCAAGAAGGTAGGTTTCGCCCGGTGTATCGGCTGCTCCGGAGAGCGCGTCCGCGTGCGCGATTTTCGAATTGGCCCACAGCCCGAGGCCAACCGGCCACCCGAGGGCAATAACGAGAACAAGAAGAACGATCGTGCGGGCAAGGCGAAACCCGCGCTTTCGAGACATGCCTTTTCTGCGAGGCGGGCCCGAGGGCGCAGGGCGCATCGGTGGGAGTTGATGCTGCGCGTGCTGCCCTGGGCTGCCCGTTGGCTTCGAATTCAGACGCACCGGAGCCGGCCGGGCAGCATTGCGTACAGCTGGCATTTGACGCGTAGGCGCTTCGGCGGTGGGCTCGCTGTGCGCGCCAGACTCTCGAGGACGCGGCGCGGATGGTCGCGTCAGAGGTCGCGCCGACCCGCCCGAGCGGGCGCGCGAATGGCCGGGCCGCGAGCGACCTGTGCCGGTGTCGCGAGGGAAGTCACCCGTCATCGTGTTCACCTTCAATCGTGTGTGGGCGCGGCAAGCCGCACCATGCGCGCTCCCACAGTACACACCGACGACAACAAAACCTCGGACACCGAGGTGGAGTGAGTGAATCTGCCCCGGTGATGGCGTGTGTGCTCAGGCTCGGGACTCACTGCCCGTAAGATCATGCCTAGACTCTGCGATAAACCTGGGCGAAAGGCGAGGAGACGACGTGTCCGAAAAAGAGCGACGGCAAACGCCGCCGCGCACCCTCGTTCTCGGTGGTGCGGGCTTTGCAGGTTCCCATATCGCGCGCGAGCTTCGTGAGCACGGAACCCCCGTGGTGACGGCAGACATTCGACCCGCAAGCGGTGATGGCGAGCATTGCGTGCTCGATATTCGTGACGACGAAGCCCTGTGCGCCGCGGTTCGCGGTTGCGGCACGGTTGTGAATGCCGCTGGGGTTCCCGACTCGTCGAGCGTCAGCACACGTACGCTCAACTCGGTCCTTGTGGGAGGCGCGCGTTCGCTCATTGCCGCTGCCGAACGTGAGGATGTGCGAACCCTCGTGTTTATTTCGAGCGGCGCCGTGTATGGCGAGACGCCTGACGGGCATAGTGCGCACGAATTTGACTCACAGGCCCCTACGACCGTCGAAGGGCGCGCGTTCGCAGAGGCGGAACGTCTGTACGGCCAGTGGGTGCGTGCGGGGCGGGGCCGACGCCTGCTGGTGATGCGCGTGGCCGAGCTTTTTGGTCCCGGTTCTCATGCGCGCATCTCGCGACTGATCGCTTCGCTCGTGAACTCAGGGGCGGTCTCGCTTACGCACACGGTCATCGCGCGCCCCCTGGCAAGCGTCGGAACCCTGGCGGGCGCGACGCGCGCCGCTCTCAATCTGAACGTCCCCGAAGGCGAGCCCTACGTGCTCAACGTTGCAGATTCCCCTCGGCTCGACGATCACGAGTTGCGCGCCCTCGTGCGCTCGATTGCGAAAACTGCACCGCTCGCACTTTCACTTCCCGGCAGGCGCCTCATGGCGCGCGCGGGGCGGGCAGGGGAAGCGGTTCGTGCAAGCGGCCTCGAACTTCCCCGTCGAATCAAGCGATTCGCCCTTGACGCGCGGCCGAGCGCCGAAATGTCGCGGGAGAAGCTCGACGCGCTTCTGCCCGCGCGGTCATCGCTCGAAGAGTCCCTCGCCGCGACTGTTCGCTGGGTGCGGGACAACAGCATCCCGAGTAACCCAGCGGACTCGGCCCCCATTCCGGAGCGCTTTGTTGCACACCTCGATGCTACGCAGGAGGACTCTCGACGAGTCGTTGCCGTGGTGGTGACGTACAACCGCGCTGATCTCCTCGGCGAGTGCCTCGATGCACTGCACGCGCAAAGCAGGCCGCTGGATGGCGTCGTCATCATCGATAACGCAAGCACGGACCGTTCCGGCGCCGTCGCCGACGCCCACCCGATTGACGCCGACGTTGTTCACCTCAATCGCAACGTGGGCGGCGCCGGTGGCTTTTGTACCGGCATGGCGCATGCTCTCCTTGAGCACAGTCCTGATTTCCTGTGGATCATGGATGACGACACGGTTCCAGCGCCCGATGCGCTCGAGAAGCTCCTCGAGGTAGAGCGCAAGCTTGATGTTCATGCAAGCGTTCTCAGCTCGCTTGCGGTCTGGACCGACGGCAGGCCGCACCCCATGAATTCCTCGCGCACGCGCCTCGGCACGAGTGACGCCGACCTCGATCGTTACGCACAGCTCGGGGCGCGCCCCATCCGCACGGCGAGCTTCGTGTCGGCGCTCATTGCTGCCGAAGACGTGTGGGAGCATGGACTCCCCATTGCCGACTATTTCATTTGGTCTGATGACTTTGAATTCACGGGCAGGCTTCTGCGAGACTCCCACGGCTTCGCCGTCGCGTCGAGCACGGTTGAGCACCGCACCGTGAAGTTCTCGAATGCCCAGACGAATCCTGGTTCTAGGTTCTACTTTGACGTGCGCAATCGGTTGTGGGCTCTCACGAAAACCGACTCGTTCACCCCGATCGAGAAGGTTCTTTACGGGGGCAAGAGTGCGATTGGGTGGATGCAGACCTTGGTGCGCACTCGCGCGGATGTCCTTCCCATCGCGCTCAAGGGTCTCCGTGAAGGGCTCTTCACGTCGCCACGACGCTCGAGCGTGGTTCTTGCTGCCGATCCCATGAGTGCCACCGAGATCCGCGCGCTCGAATCTTCGATCGATTCCGCCGAACGCTCACGAAGGGCACTCACGTGAGTAAGCACGGTGTGCAGAAGATCGAGGAAGACCTCACAGTCCTCATGCCCCTGTGGAAGGGGGATGACCCGGCGTACGCGCGCGAAGCCATTGCCTCGGCGACGGTCGACCAAACCACCGCTCCAGGCTTATTGCTGCTTGCCATCGACGGCCCGCTTCCCGACGCTCTGGAAGAGGTCATCACCGACGTTCTCGAAGGAAAATACGGTTACGCACGAGTAGTGAGAAATAAGAGCCACGGCGGACTCGCACGCACCCTCGACAGTGCCCTCGAGCATTGCGAAAGTCCGATCGTCGCGAGAGCCGATGCTGACGACGTGAATCATCCTGAACGTTTTGCGGTGCAGCTCGCTGCTTTGCGGGAGCGGGGCCTCGACATCGTGGGCGCGAACATGCGCGAAATCGACGAGTCCTCTCTGCCTCGCCGCGATGAGGCGGGCAAGGAGCGTATTCGCCGCCGACCCCTCACCCACGAAGAAATCGCGAACTATATGCGTGATCACTCACCATTTCACCATCCCACGGTGCTCATGCGAGTCGAGGCCGTGCGCAGGGCAGGCGGCTACAGGGACATTCCGCTGATGGAGGACTACGACCTGTGGCATCGCCTTTTGTGTACTGGCTCTCGCATGGGCAATGTTGCGGACGTCCTCGTGGATTACCGTGTGAGTACGAGCCTCTATCGCAGGCGCGGGGGCGTCACGCTCTTTAAGAGCGATGTGCACATGCAATGGTCGATGCTCAAGAGCGGGACAACCAGCGCGCCCAGGGCCCTGAGAAATATCGTAGGGCGCGCGGTATATCGCGCAGTGCCCGCATCCGCGCGCGACCGCGTGTATTGGCGCGTCATCGAACGCGGCCTCACGGGTACGCCGCGGTCGTGACCCGGCTAAGTCCCGCCATGTGACGAACCAGCGCCGCGCAGTCGGTGCGCCCTCGAGATTCTGCGCGCGCGACCGCTATTGTGGGAGCGACGTAGCAAACCTCGAAGGGAACGACACAGCATGAGCACACCCGACCTTCTCATCGTCGGATCCGGCCTTTTCGGCCTTACGCTCGCAGACCGCGCCGCACGCGAACACGGGGCGAAAGTGACCGTGATCGACAACCGCCCGCATATTGGCGGAAACGCCTACAGTGAGATCGACCCCGAGACGGGCATCGAAGTGCATAAGTACGGCGCTCACCTTTTCCACACCTCCAATACGCGCGTGTGGGAGTACGTCAATACGTTTACGTCGTTCACGAATTACGTGCACCGCGTGTACACGAACCACAAGGGCATCGTGTACCCGATGCCGATCAACCTCGGCACAATCAACCAGTTCTTCAACGCGGCCATGACTCCGGACGAGGCGCGCGCGCTTATCGCCGAGCAGGCGGGCGAATTTGCCGGGCAAGATCCCGAGAACCTTAATGACAAGGGCATTTCGCTCATTGGGCGTCCACTTTACGAGGCCTTCATCAAGCACTACACGGGCAAGCAGTGGCAGACGGACCCCAAGGATCTTCCCGCGTCGATCATTAAGCGTCTGCCCGTGCGCTACACGTACGACAACCGCTACTTCAACGACACCTACGAAGGTCTGCCCACGAACGGCTACACCGCGTGGCTCGAGAACATGGCAGATCACCCGAACATCGAGGTCAAGCTTGGCGTGGATTACTTCGACGAGTCACAGCCGTTCAATAAGAAGGACGTGCGCGGCCAGCTCCCCGTCGTCTACACGGGTCCCGTCGACCGCTACTTCGATTACGAGCTCGGTGAGCTCAAGTGGCGCACGATCGATCTCGAGTCCGAAACGCTCGACACGGGCGATTTCCAGGGAACGTCGGTGATGAACTACGCCGATGAGTCCGTGCCATACACGCGCATCATCGAGCCCCGACACTTCCACCCAGAGCGTGACTACGCGAAGGACAAAACCATCATCATGCGCGAGTACTCGCGCTTCGCGAGCCGCGAGGATGAACCGTACTACCCGGTGAATTCCGCGGATGACCGCTCGACTCTTCTCGAATACCGCGAGCAGGCCGAGGCTGAGCCCTCGACCCTCTTTGGTGGCCGCCTCGGCACCTACCAGTACCTCGACATGCACATGGCCATCGGCGCCGCCCTCTCGATGGCTGATAACAAGCTTGAGGAGCTTTTGCGCCGCTAGTTGTGCGCATCCGCCGTGACTCCGATGAGTGAAAAGAGCACCATGACTGACACGTTTACCCTGCCCGAAGGGCACCGCGAACTCCACAGGCTCGTCTTGCCGCTAGGCGCGAGCCCCGAAACGATGCCGCTGTACGTTGAGTCGCAGGCTCACGTTGCCCCGGTCGAGGTGGCAGGAGGAGCCCCGGGCGTATCCTCGCCGGTGAACGCTGATGCGAGTACTGATACCTATACCCGCACCGGGCTGACAATCCCAGCGGCGCGCATGCGTTCGTTTGGTACCTACTTCAACGCGTTCCCGGCCTCGTACTGGCGCCGCTGGACCCCCGTGCGTGAGGTGACGCTCACCATTGGGACAAAGGGTGAAGGCACGCTTGTCGTTAACCGCTCGAATGCGAAAGGGCGCTCGCAGCGCGTGGCTTCGAGGGCCGTATCCGGTGAGGAAACATCGACCTTCACCCTTCCGCTCACGGCGTTCGGCGACGGCGGCTGGTACTGGTTCGACGCTTACGCTGGAAAAGACGAATTCGAGGTTCAGGGAGCCGTCTACTCGGCCCCCGAAAGCCTCGCGCGAGCTCGCGGTTCGTTCTCGATCGCGATGACGACCATGAACAAGGTCAGCTACTGCTTCGAGAACATCCGCACGATTGCCGATTCACCCCGCCTGCTCAAGACTCTCGACACGATATTCATCGTCGATCAGGGAAGCGACCGCCTTCGCGATCACGCCGAGGAGCTCGCCGAGCTCGAGGCGGCAATGGGCGGCAAACTTCGCATCATTGAGCAGGGGAACATCGGCGGTTCAGGCGGCTTCTCGCGCGGCATGTACGAGGCAACCATGGCGGGAGAATCCACGTATGTCGTGAACTGCGATGACGATATTGTGATCGAGCCCGTCTCGCTCGAGCGTCTCGTGACCTTCGCCGACTTCGCGACAAAGCCCACGATCGTGGGTGCGCACATGTTTGATCTCAACAATCGCACGTCCCTCCACACGTTCGGAGAGATCGTCGATCGGTGGCGCATCCAGCCGGCGCTTCCCCATCAGGAGATGTCACTCAGCTACGACCTTGGGTCGCACCCGTTGAGGGCGACACCCTGGCTGCACCGTCGGGTAGACGTCGACTACAACGGTTGGTGGATGTGCCTCATCCCCACCGAGGTTGTGCGCGAAATTGGCCTGTCTCTCCCGGTGTTCATCAAATGGGACGACGCTGAATACGGTCTACGGGCGAAGAACGCCGGATACTCGACCGTGTCCCTTCCCGGAGCCGGAGTGTGGCACGTGGCGTGGGGCGATAAGGACGATCTCGTGGGGTGGCAGGCGTTCTTCCACGAGCGCAACCGGCTCATCACCGCCCTGCTGCATTCGCCGTATGAGCGCGGCGGCAGGCTCGTGAAGGAATCGCACTTCATGGATATCAAGCATGTGATTTCCATGCAGTACTACACCCAGACGGGCCGCCTTATGGCCCAGCGCGATGTCCTTGCAGGCCCTGAGCATCTTCACGAGACGATAGGGACGACGCTTCCCGAGATTCGCGCACTGGCTGCACAGTTCGACGACGCCGTGCAGAAGAAAGATGTCGACGACTACCCTGACGTGCGTACGAACAAGCCGCCGCGCAAAGGGCGGGGCTTTAGCCAGCCTCGTCGACTCCTCATGCCGGCGTGGACGATCAAGCAGCTTGCGAAGCAGGCTTTCACGAAGCCGAGCGAGCTTTCGCTTGAACATCCGCAGGATGCAATTGCGCACCAAGATGCGCGCTGGTGGCGCCTGTCGCACTACGACAGCGCTCTTGTGTCCAACGCCGAGGGCACACAAATCGCCTGGTACAAGCGTGATCCGAAGCGAGCGCGTGAGCTTTTGACCGAGGCTGTTCGCACACATGCGGAGCTCTTTGCAAAGTGGAACACTTTACGTGATCAATACCGCTCCGCAGCGAAGGAACTTACGTCGTTTGAGGCGTGGGAGAGAACTTTCGCGGCTAACCCCGCCCCAAAGCGTGAGGATCGAGACGCGTGAGTACCCCGTCGCTCACGCGTGAGGAGAAGTCCGAAGGATGGCGAATTCCGGGAAGCGATAAGGGCTGGCTCAACCCCTTCTATGAGCGGTTTCTGCTCAAACTCCTCGTAAAGAAAGAACTTCGGGTGCGCTACCGAGGCAGCGTGCTGGGCATGGCGTGGAGCTACGCGAAGCCCGCGGTGCAGTTCGCGGTGTTCTATCTGGCGCTCGGAGTCTTTCTTCAGCTGAACCGCTCGCTTCCGGCATACGCGGCGTATCTTTTCTCCGGCATCATCGTCATCAACCTCTTCAGCGAGGTGTTCGGGAACTGTACGCGTTCGATCGCGTCGAACGCGCCGCTTGTGTCGAAAATTTATCTGCCGTCGGAGTTATTCCCGTGGGCGAGCGCGCTCGTGGCGCTTGTGCATTTCGTGCCCCAAGTGCTCGTGCTCATGGTGGGGGCGGGGCTTTTCGGCTGGCGCCCTTCCATCGCTGAGGGATGGTGGTTCCTCATCGGCATGGTGATCCTGCTCGTGTTTACCGTGGGACTTGGCATGCTCGCGGCGGCGCTCAATGCGGCGTTCCGCGACGTCGAGAACTTCGTTGATCTCATCATTATGGTGGCGACGTGGACATCGCCGGTTCTCTACGCGCTCGTGATGGTCAAGGACGCCCTCGGCACAAGCGCGTGGTGGGTTCTCTACAGCCTCAACCCGATCACGATCGTCGTGGAGTGTTTCCACGGGGCGTTCTGGCGCCCCATGGCGAGTGCGCTCGATTCGACGGGTGAAGCTGCCCCGACGATTGCTGCGGGCGCCGAGGCCACTCAGCTGTGGTGGGCGGGGTTGCTTATCGCGATCGCGGTCTTTGCCTTCGGGACGGTCGTGTTCGAGCGTTCGAAGCGGAAGTTTGCGCAGGAGCTGTGATGCCTGTTTCTGAATCACCACGCGAAATGGTGCGTATCGAGAACGTGTATAAGGAGTTCTCGCTTCGCCATACGAGGGCGCTGAAGGAGCTCGTATTCTCGGCGCTCAAGAGGCAAAAGTTGCGCGATACGTTCATGGCGCTCAACGGGGTCGATGTGACGGTTCGATCGGGGGAGACCGTCGGGCTGATCGGGTTTAACGGATCGGGCAAGTCGACGCTCCTGAAGACGATTTCGGGCGTGCTTTTTCCCGATCGCGGGCGTGTGCGCGTGCGCGGCAAGGTCGCGGGCCTCATCGAGGTTGGCGCGGGTTTCCACCCGGATCTGTCGGGTCGCGAGAATGTGTATCTCAACGGTGCGATTCTCGGAATGTCGAAGGCCGAGATTGACGCGTGCTTCGATGACATCGTGGCGTTCAGTGAGATCGAACAGTTCATCGACACTGACGTGAAGTACTACAGCTCGGGCATGTTTTTGCGCCTCGCGTTTGCCGTCGCGGTGCACACCGATCCCGATATTTTCCTCGTCGATGAGATCCTCGCGGTTGGCGATGAGCCTTTCCAGCGCAAGTGCCTTGCGCGGATTCGCGAGATGCAGGCGCATGGCAAGACCATGGTGATTGTCTCCCACGAGCTGGATATGCTCACCGAACTGTGCACGCGGATAGTGGTGCTGCAGAAGGGGCACGTGATTTTCGACGGCGACCCGGTTGAGGCTGTGGAGACTTTGCGCGCGAGCTCCTGAGCGTCGAATGCTTATTCGAGCCCTTCGGCCGCACGCGTAGCGACGTCGAGACGTGAAAGTGGCGTCACGACCGTGCGCCTTTCGCACCACGCGGCTATCGCGGCTGCTGCGTCTTCGCGATCGATGTCCTCGAGTCCCACCCGGCGGGCATCGGCCCAGGTGGGCTGTGGCGCCGGTTCGGGTCCCGTGAATGTCGTGACGGGGACTTCGAGGGCGTCTCCTGCCGCTCGCACGGCTTGGACCCAGTCGAGGGCTAGAGGGGGAATCTCGCCTGGGAACGCGAGGGACAGCGCACGAGCTTCGAGGACGAGGACGTCCTCGGCGCGTTCTGCGAGTGCCGTGTCGGGGCGTGACGTGGCGAGGATGTCGATCTGCTCGGGGAGGTCGTCGGCACTCGCGATAGAGACGTTCGCGCCGAGGTGCCATGCGGCAATCTGGAGAACGCTGCGCTTGAAGTGCGGGGGAAGGTCGAGGACAAGCGTGAAGCCTTCGTCCACGAGCAGTTCGTTCGCGAAGAGGTTGATCGATTTGATGATCCAGTTGGCGAAGACGCGCCCGGAAAGTTCGGTCCGTCCGTCTTCGGCGTAGCTCACAAGTGCGGGGGCGCTTCCGGCGGCGGCCAATTCTTGAAGCAGCGTGCTCATTTTTGCGCCTGCGCCCATGGGTCGATCCATGTTTCGGTGTCGAGGCCCAGGTAGGCCGCCATTTCTGCGGCGAAGCTCATGGTGCCAAGGGCGATCACTTCGCGTGAGCGGCGCTGGATAGCGGGCAGTGCCTCTGTCAGCGGCATGACTTCCCAATCGTCGGGGTAGTTGTCGAAGAACAGGTGGTCTTCGTGCGTCGTCGCGAGGATCGTGCGGTCTCGGTCGAGGAGGGTGAGGATGCTGCGAATATCTTTGATGTCCGGCATACACACGAGGGTGTGCGCGTCAACGAAGCATCCCGTGTGTCGAGCGTTCTCGAGGGCGGATTCAACGCCTTCGCGTGAGATGGCGGCATCGAGGAGCCAGCGGGTGCCGTGGGCGTAGACGTGGGAGGAGCGGCCCGGGAGGCGAAGGCTCTGGGCAAGGTGGGCGGCGCGTGAGTGCGGGACGGGGGAGTGGGGGAGTCCGACGGCTGACTCGTGGGTGATTGCGGCCGCGGTATATCCAGTCGCAACGTTCATGGAGGTGAGTGCGCCGAACCCGAGGTCGCGTGGTTCCGGGACTTCGTGCGGCGTAGCGTTTGGCAGGAGTATGCGAATGGCGGCGCGGGCTTCGGGACACTGTGTAGTGGGAAACACGACGTTCCGTGTACGGTCATCCCCTGCCCCGACGAGGTTGCATGCAATCGCGTCGATAGTGTCGCCGATGATCCCTTCGTGTTCGAGAAAAATGGGGGTCACAACCAGGGTGTCGAGCCGGAACTGGGAGATCTCGTCGCTCGCGCCGCCCAGGCCTTCCTCTATGACGAGGATGTCGATGCCGCAATCGAGGAGGTGCGCGGCGCCGGCGAGGGTGAATAGGCCCGTGGGGGCGAGGTAGCCGCCCGTGTCGGCAACGGGTGGCATGGCAGTGAGAGCAGCGGCAACGCGGTCGGCGAGGGAGTCGTAGTCGCGAGGCGAGAGCGGGCGGGCGTTGAGGCGGATCCGCTCGCGATTGGTGAGGAACGGCGGAGAGGAGATCGTGCCGACCCGGTATCCGAGGGACATGAGGTACTGGGTGGTTGCGGCGACTGCGGAGCCTTTGCCTTTGGAGCCTACGACGCCGATGACGGGGACCGTGGGCGATGTGTCGAGGGCGAGTTCGCGCGCAAAAAGTTTGGCGCGCGAGCGCGAGCGGGCGTATGGGCCGTGATGCGTCTTCCATTCGCGGAAAAACGGCTCGTCCCCGGGAAGGTGGCGTGCGGGCATGTGCGGTTCCTTTGCAGGTCAGAGAGTCAGGCAGCGGACCCGAAGCTGGTGCGGCGCGCTCGCCGCGCCTTAAAGGAAAGGATCATAACCCTAAAGATTCGATTAAGTGGCTTGACGCGCCTAAGTTACATCGGTGTATTTTAGTGCTAACGCCGAACACGTGCGCTTTCACTGTAGCGTCACTCGTAGCGTCGCTGTAGCGTCGCACCCCTCGCGTCTGCAGTAGTCGTGCCTATAGCCCACACACCCGAAAGGACCCTCATGACCCTCCAGGCATTCGAGGACGATGCTCGCCGCGAGCTGACCTTGGTCGAGTTTTCCTCGCTGCTCCCCGAGGGCGAGGGAGAGGGCTCGTGGCAGGAGCGGGCTCTGTGTGCTCAAACCGACCCCGAGGCGTTCTTCCCTGAGAAGGGCGGTTCGACTCGCGAGGCGAAAAAGGTGTGCGTGTCGTGTGAGGTCCGCGCCGAGTGCCTGGAGTACGCGCTTGCGAACGACGAGCGCTTTGGCATCTGGGGCGGCCTGTCTGAGCGCGAACGTCGCAAGCTAAAGAAGCGTGCGATCTAACCCTTCGTCACGGATTGGTGGTCGCGCCCTGTGACTGAACGCGACGTATCCGCGCTCATCCTCATCTCCGCTACCCACGAGATCGGAGATCTTGCCCGTACCCTCGAAATGGTGCGTGCGCAATCTGCCCCGCTTTCCTGCGTCGTTGCAGCCGTGCCGGAGTCTGCACCGAAGGAGTTGCGCAACTACGCTGAGTCGGCCCTCGACGAGGGGCGTATTGATCTGCTGCGGGTCACTCCCGCAGAGGCGAATCGCCCCGACATTGTCGAGGATCTCGTTGGCTCCCTTGACGAAGCGAAGCAGGCGCGCGATGCGCGTCCCGAGCGCAAGTTTTCGCGCGTCTCAGAGGCGCAGGATGGCGCGAGTTCTCCCGATGCGACGGCGCTTGAGGTCTCTGAGGCTGCGGGAGAGATGGAAAGCGCGCCCCGCAACTTTACGCTGCTCAACCCCGCTTTCGGTGGGGCAGTCCGCCACGAGGATGAGGGCGCGACGCACGCTGAGGAACCGTCGGAACCCACACGCCACGATGAGACTCCCCAGTCCACAGTCCACTCGACGCGTGACCTCGAATGGGAAAAGCGCGTGTATCTCACGAGCGGTGCTCGGGGTCGCCGCGCGAAGGACATCGATCTCGACCGCGAAGAGCGGCGCGAAGAGAAAACAGCGACGCACACCGCCCTCGTCCCGGAAAGGCTCAGGGACGATACGAGCGAACTGTATGGAACGAGCGGGACTGGGCGCCGGCGTAAGCGTAGTCGTGGAGCCGAGTCATGGTTGTGGATTCTTGACGCAGCTGCGGCCCCGAACCTGACGTGCCTCGAGGAACTTGAGCGTGCTCTCGACGCCGATCCGACAGTGGGCCTCGCGGGTACGAAACACCTTGCACTCGAGGACGTTGAGCGCCCCGCCTCGCGACTGGTGGATCTCGGTCTTTCGCTCACGCATTCGCACAGAATTCTCACGAGTGTCGACCCAGGCGAGATTGACCAGGGCCAAACGGACTGGCGAAGCGAGGTCTTGGCCGTTACGGCCCCCGGGATGCTCGTGCGTGCGCGCACTTTTGACAAGCTCCGCGGATTAGACCCCGCGCTCACGGCGCCCTGGGATGACATTGATTTTTCTCAGCGAGTATGGCGCGCTGGCGAACGCGTCAGGGTGGTTCCTCAGGCCTCGACGCGTATCCCGCATGACGACCTCACGAGACCGAGGGATTTCCGATACCGCTCCTCTCAGGTGCTTTCGCTCCTCAAGTTCCGTTCGCTCCTGCTTGCGTTCGCGACCCTCCTCGCCCTGCCTTTCGTCACGCTCGGGCGCATGGCGCGAGCGATCACGCGGCACGACGCTCGCGCGGTGGGGCACGAGTTCCTTGCATGCCTGAGAGTTTTTGCGAAGGCTCCCGGCGTCATGAGACGATCTCGTCGAGCCGCCGGGCGCGCTCGCTTGTCGCGCAAGCGCATGAGCGCGCTGTATATGCCCCGCAAAGTGGCCATGCGCGAGCAACTTGATGCGTGGTGGACCTCTCTGTTCGCCGACGACGATCGAACGCGCATGATCCGCCGCACGAGCTGGGGGATCGCAGGCACACGTCACGGCCTCGATGATGCCGATTACGGCCGACACACAACCTGGACCATCATTGTTGTGCTCGCGTCTATCGTCGGTGGACTCTTCGCGGTTCGGCCGTTGATCGGGGAAGGCACGCTAAGGGGCGCCCACTATCACCCGCTTTCCCCGAACGCGCGAGACAACTGGGACATCGTGACGTCGGCGTGGCTACCCGGAGGGCTCGGGGCTGAAGGGCCGACAGACCTCCTCGCACGTGTCGCAGCCCTCATCCCCGTGAACGGCGCGAGCCTGAGCGCGTTTATCCTCGTTGCGGGAATCGCTCTGAGCGCCATTGCCGCGTGGTGGGCGAGCGGCACGATCTCGCGGAGCATCATCGTGCGGATGGTTGCCACCGCTCTTTGGGTACTCTCTCCCGCTTTCGTCTTTGCCGTGCTCGAGGGGCGCTGGCCGCTCATGCTTCTCGGCATCGCTGTTCCCCTTGCCGCGTTCTTCTTCGCAAAAGCCGTGGGGCTTCCTCACAAGGTTTCTCAGGCAAGCATCCCAGCGGCTGCGGGAGCCGGTTTCATGATTGCCGTGATTTCTCTCGTGCAGCCTGCCCTTGCCCTTCTCTTCATTCTCGGAGCCGCGGCTGTTGCCCCGTTCGTTCCCGGTCGCCGGGGGCGACTGTGGTGGTGCGGCCTTCCCGCGATCTTCCTGCATCTCGGCGAGCTTCCGACCTACGCGACTCGACCCGAAACGCTCCTCGTGAACACGGGCACGCCGGGCGTGTTCGAGACCCCTGATGCACTAAGACTCCTTGCCCTCGTGCCTTCCGCGGGCGATCCGGTCGCACGAATGGTGGGTGCCTCATCGAGCTGGTGGACCTTCGCGATCCTGGCAGCCCCGGCACTGATAGCCATCGTTGCGGCACTTGCCTCTGGATTCCTCGGGCACACCGCCGGCCTCGTCGGTCGAGTCAGCGTTCTCGCGCTCGCGGGGGCCGTGAGCCTCGCGTGGATTTCGCAACGCACCGTCGTAGGCTTCGAGGGCTCGACGCCCTACACCGCGTATCCGGGGCCGGCGCTCATGGTCGCTAGTGGAGCGGCAATCGTCGGCCTGATCTGCCTGGCCGACGCCGTTGTGAGGCGCGCCCACGAGTCGGGCCGACGGGGCCAAAGGATCGTCTTCTTTGCGCTGCAAGGAGCGTGCCTAGCGACCGTACTGGCGTGCGCTGGCGTGTGGGCTGTTCAGGGCAGCGATGCGCTCGAAGTCGAACGCACGACGGTGCGAGAGATCCCCGCCGTGGCCGCGGATTCGGCAATAGGCGCCAATCGCACCCGCACACTGGTCCTCCACGAGGACACCCGCGGCGAAGTGCACGCGCACCTCGTCAACGGCGCGCAGCCGAGCATCGACGACTCCTCCGCCGCGGTGGAGACCGCGCGTGCGCGCGCGGCTGAGCGTGGCAATATTTCCGATCAGACCGATCGCGCACTTGCACAAGCTGTCGCGAGTGCCCTTGGTTCGGCAGCCGCGACGGAAGGCAACGCGAGTCTCGCCGACTTCGCGATCGGCTACATCGTGGTGACGGGTGAGCCCGATGCGCAAGCGAGACTGTACGAGACCCTCGCAGCAGCCCCGCAGCTAGAGTTTGTGACCGCAAGTGATGCCGGTGGTTTGTGGCGAGTGACAGGCACGAATGCTCGGGCGCGTCTGATTGATGCATCCGGGGCCGGTGCTGAGGTTACTACCCTCGAATCGGAGCGAACAGCGGTATCGGGAACGATCGATGCTGCGCAATCGGAACGCACGCTTGCGCTTGCTGTGCGCGAAGATGAGCACTGGGCGGCGACACTCGACGGCAAGCCGCTCAGTCCCACGACGGTCGACACGTGGATGCAGGGCTTTACCGTGCCTGCGAACGCGAAAGGTCGCCTGGAGGTGCGGTACCGAAACGACGTGCAGATGGTTGCTGGTGTTGTGACCGTCGTCGGGCTCATCGTGTGCGCTCTCGTCGCGGTCCCGAGGCGGATTCGAAGCGAGGAGAAGCGATGACCGATACACATAAGCAGCCCCGGGCACTCCTCGCTGCCTTCGCGGTTCTCGCCATCGTTGTGCTCGTGGGAAGCGTTGTTGTGCTCGTTCCCGAGAAAACCTTGACGAAGGCGAGTCTCCCAAGCGCGGCTGCCACGTCGACGCGTGCCGCGCGTGTATGCCAGGGGCCAATCGTCGCTCGACCGGCGGGAGCACAGACGTCAGACGCGGACTTCGCCGGTGGCGCTCCTTCCCCGCAGGTGTCGATGAACGCGGTCGCAGTCGATCCCTCGTCGAATGCTCTGTACGGAGGGACACAGTCCTCGCAAACGAATCTCGACCCTGCCTCTTCCGACATGAACAGCAAGGACGCCTCGCCGCGCCTTTCTCAAGTCGATGCTCAGGGGCGTGCAGCCGATGTCGATGCCGCGTCGAGCGCTCTCCTGAACTCGGTATACGGCCTCGACTCCCTAGACGCTTCAACCATCCTCACCGCGAGCACCGCAGATGAGACCGCGCCGGTTCTCGATGCGAGCCAATCCCATGTGACCGGAAGCGGCGATTACCGAGGTTTCGCACTCGCGCGGTGCGCCCAAGCGACGACCTCCGCCTCCTTCGCTGGTCTCACCACGCGAGCGGGCACGTTCGACACTCTGGTGGTGTCCAATCCAGGCACGCGTGCTTCCCGTGCGCGTGTGACCGTGTACTCGGAAAACGGAGTGGAACCGGCAACCCAGGGTTCCGACATCGTCGTAGGCCCGGGAGAAACTGCTCGTGTTCCGGTCTCGACCCTCGTTGACGAGCGCAAAACGGTAGCCCTCGACGTCGAGGTGCGAGGCACCGCGCTCGCCATGAGCACGGAGCTCGTGCGGCGCGAGGGGCTCGTGCCTCAGGGGACTGAAAATGTCCAGGCGAGCGAGCCGAGCAGCTCCCTTACGTGGCCGGGAGTGGTGCTCCGCGAGGGAGGGAGTGCACGTCTTGCACTCGCGCGCACTGCCCGAGGCGGCGAACCCGGGGATACGGCGCAGGTGCGCTCTGAGGAGGCGTTCGCGACGGCCCGGGCGTTCGATGCACAGGGCAAGCTCGTGAAAGAGTGGGATGTCAAAGACCCGGGTCAGGGTGCAACCGTAGAGATTCCGCTCGACGGCCTCAATTCTGGAACTTACACAGTCTCCTTGAGTGCGCGAAGCGCCGTCACAGCGTCGTTGCGCTCGTCGATTGCAAGCGGTGCACGGCAAGGCGACACGGTCGGTCTTCCGCAAGACTTTGCCGAGTACACACCCTCGGAAGCAATCGACTCCGCTTCGGTTCTCGCACTCGGGCATGGAGCTGAAGGCGGAAGCCTCACGCTCAACTCAGAGCACGGGGCGCACGTGAGTGTCGCACCAATCAGACGTGACGGGACGATAGGCGCGAGCACTTCCGTCGATATCAAGGCTGGGCACTCCGTAACCGTGAACCCCGATCAACTGGGAAAGGATCCAGCCTCGATCGCCGGTCTCCTCGTGGTGTCTCAGGACGGAGGGGCGTACAGGGGGTCCTGGTCGCAAACGGCCGCTGCGGACGATGGCGGCACACTCGTCACGACCCTTCCCCTCGCCGCAAACGCTGCCCGGGCAACCGGGATGACTGTCAACCTCGAGCCTAGGTAAGCACGAGCGCGACAAGAGCGGGGTGTCTCACGCGGCCCACGGGTCGATTTCGTCGACTCGCTTCCCGAGGGCAACCGCAACGTTCTCCAGTACAACGACGTAGATGAGTTCGGCGAGTTCCTCGCGGTTGCCGGCGCGGGATTCGATCGCGCGCCGATACAGGACGATCCGTGGACGCGTGCGGCGGTCGCCCGGGAAATAGCGCCCGAGTGGAGGAGCGTGAAGGGCGGAAGTATCGAGCGGAACCTCTTCGATGAGGACTTGCAAGTAGTCGAGTTTTGCGTACCTCTCGTAGAGCGGGCCCATCGCCTCGGCAACGAGTGCATCGAAGCGGTCGCTCGGCGTGGCAAAACCCGGAAGATGCGAGGGAATGAGATCGCCGCGGAACCCGCGCCCATGCCGATCTCGGCGACGCGGCCGGGCATTTCGTGTGAAAGCCATGCCATAAGCCTACGCGTGGCGGCCGCGTCGAATGGTTCACGAGCCATCGGGCCGTAAGATGGACGTCGTGTCTGCCCGTTCATGCTCCAAATCCTCATGTTCCCAGCCTGCCGTTGCGACGCTCACTTTCGTGTACGCGGACTCGACCGCAGTCATTGGCCCGCTCTCGCGCGAAAGCGAACCGCACACCTACGACCTGTGCGCGAGCCACGCCGCTTCGTTCACGGCGCCCAGGGGTTGGACAGTCGTGACGGCTCCGGCGCCGCTTGAACCCGAAGATGATGTGCTCGCACTCGCGCGCGCCCTCGCCGACGAACCAGAAGCCAAGCCGAGCTATGAAGACGTAGGCCACAGGGCAGGCAAACAGGCGTCGGACCCCCGGCCCCAAGGGCGAAGGCGGCTCACCCTTGTGAAGGATGAGAGCGATGAGCGCTGAGGGCGCGCGAGATCATGCAGGGGCTCTCGAGGCGATAGTTGGCAGCTACGACATTCGTGGCGTTGCCGACGAAACTCTGACGCCAGAAATTGCAGGTGCACTAGGTGCGGCTTTTGCCGACTTTCTCGATGCCGGTGACATCATCGTTGCGCACGACATGCGCATCTCGAGCCCTGACCTCGCCGAGGCATTCGCGCGCGGAGCGGTGAGGCGCGGCTCAACGGTCGCGTTCGCGGGCCTGAGCTCGACGGATCAGCTCTATTGCGCGAGCGGACTGTTCGCCGCGGCGGGCGCGCAGGTGACGGCATCGCACAATCCGGCGCGCGACAACGGCATCAAAATGTGTCGTGCGTACGCGAAGCCCGTGGGGAGGGCAAATGGCCTGCTGGACGTGCGCGATGGTGCGCGCACATACCTGGATAGAGGTTCCATCCCTATTCGTGAGGGCGGGCGCATTGAACGCCTCGATATGCTCGACGACTACATCGACACAATGCTGCGGCTTGCGCCGCTTGAGGGCACGCGACAACTGAGGGTTGTGGTCGATGCGGCTAACGCGATGGCAGGGCACACGGTCCCTGCACTTGCGAAGCGTCTTCCCACCGTGGAGATTATTCCGCTCTTCTTCGACCTCGACGGAACGTTCCCACATCACGAGGCAAACCCTCTCGACCCCGCGAACCTGAGGGACCTGCAAAACGCGGTGCGCGAGAACGGGGCAGATCTTGGCCTTGCGTTCGATGGCGATGCCGATCGCTGCATCGTCGTGGATGAGCGAGGTGAGATCGTTCCCCCGTCGGCGGTGACCGCAATGATCGCGGAGGCCGAGATTGCGCGTTCAATGCTCGACGGTCGCTCGCGTCCGGTCGTGATCGGCAATGCCGTGTCGAGTCGAGCGGTCCGGGAGGTAGTGGAGGCCTCAGGCGGCGAGTTCGTCCGCACGAAGGTAGGCCACTCGATCATCAAACAAGAAATGGCGGATCGCGACGCGGTTTTTGGAGGCGAGCACTCCGCCCACTACTACTTCAGGGAGTTTTTCTTCGCTGATTCAGGGATGCTCGCGGCGCTTCATGTGCTCGGTGCACTGGAGCGAAGTGGTGCACAATCCTTGAGCTCGCTCTTAGAGCGCTACTCGCCTTATGCGGCAAGCGGTGAAATAAACTCTCGAGTCGACGAACCGGTGAACGAGATCCTCGAACGCGTTGCGCGAGTTTTTGTCGAGCGCGGTGCGCGACGCGACGACCTCGACGGTGTGACGCTCACCCACTGGGATGAAGCAGCTGATCCACGTGAGCAGTGGTGGCTTTCGGTTCGGCCATCGGGGACCGAGCCGCTCGTGCGACTTAACGTCGAAGCTGCTGAGGAGGCGACCATGCAGCACCTGCGAGATTTCGCGCTCGCGCTCGTGCGCGGTGAGGCGGAGGTACTCGGCGAGGTTGCCCCGCACGGCGAAGGCGAAAAGGAGAGCAACATGTCGTCAGATGAACGGAACCTAGAGGGGATGGACTGGGTTAGCAGCCTCGTGCGCTGCCCCGAGTGCCACGCGAGTCTTGACCTCGGAAAAGAACTGATCGTCTGCGAGTCGTGTGGGTGCCGCTACGAGCGTGAGGGCGGTATTCCCATGCTCATGTCGCGCGACGTTTCAGGCATTCGCGACTAAAAAAGTTTTCACTGTTAATGGTTTCTGGCAGGATAACGGCATGAGCACACCCCCTAGGATCCTTGCGATTGACGATGACGCGGCCATCGCCGAGATGGTTTCGATTCTGCTCGAAGGGCGAGGGTACAGCGTTGTTACGGCCCCCAACGGGCGTGAGGGCCTCGCCATTCTCGAGCGCGACAACATCGATCTCGTTCTCCTCGACCTCATGCTTCCCGTGATGGACGGCATCGAGATCTGCAGGCACATTCGCGAGAGTTCAAACGTTCCAATCATCATGCTCACGGCACGCACCGAGACCGAGAAAGTGGTCGAGGGGCTTGAGGCAGGTGCCGACGACTACCTGACGAAACCGTTTGAGCCCGAAGAACTCGTTGCGCGCATTCGTGCCCGTGTGCGCCGTGCGCCTCATGGCGAGGCTGAGGTTCTTACCCTCGGCGACCTTGAGATCAACGTTGATCGCCATCAGGTCATCAGGAACGGCGAGACGATACGACTCACCCCGATGGAGTTTGGGTTGCTCGTGCAAATGACGCGTCATCCCTCTCAGGTATTTAGCCGAGAGGAGCTTTTGCGCGAGGTGTGGGGCTATCAGCATTCGAAGGATACGCGGCTCGTGAACGTTCATGTGCAGCGCCTGCGTTCGAAGATCGAAATTGACCCCGACAATCCGCGCTTGATTGTGACGGTTCGCGGCGTGGGCTACCGCGCGGGTGAGTAGTCTTCGCGAACGCTTCTTCCCCCCGGCTTTAGCGGATGAGTCACAGATCAGTTCGCGAAGCGCGGGGCGTGTCCGCTTTCGCGATTTCTCGACATGGCCGATCGCCGCGCGCGCGGTTTTCGCGACGATGCTCTTGTCAGTCCTCGCGATCCTCGTGGTCGAAACGTTCCTCTCCACCGCAATTTCCGACGCGCTTTACGAACTCAGACGCGATCGTTCGCTTGAACAGTCCGAGGCGTTTCGTAGCGCGCTCGTGAGTGACCTCGAGCCTCTCGTGGGCACGTCGGTGAACGAGCGCCAGGACGTCATCATTTCGTTTATGGAGGGGGCGACCGTCGGGGATCCGAAAGTTTTTAAAGGGCTTGCGGTGATACCGATGGGGAGTACCCCGGGCGACGCAGTGACGAGCAACGGAGCGCTCACGGCGTTTGTGAGCGAAAAGTTCGAGCGCGAGCTCGACGCCGCGAGTGACCAATTCGTGTACCGCAGCATCGAGTACGTCGAACGTGGAAACTCCGGACCGGCGCTCCTCGTGGGAACAACGATCGATGTTCCCGGAGCGGGCCTCTACAGGCTTCTCATGCTGTACTCCGTCAGTCAGGAGCAAGAGACGCTCGATCGGGTGAACACAATTCTTGTGATTGGCGGCGCTGTTCTCGTGCTGCTTTTCTTCCTCGTGTCCCTCGCGATCTCGCGGATCGTGACGACACCACTCAAACGCGCCGCGCGGGCTGTCGACCACATTTCGGAAAATGACCTGGATTATCGCCTCACGATTCAAGGCGGCGATGACCTTGCGCGAATGGGGACGAGCTTCAACAACATGGCGGCTTCGCTCCAATCGACGATTACCGAGCTCGTCGAGCTTTCGGAGCTTGAAAAACGTTTCGTCTCGGATGTCTCTCACGAACTTCGGACGCCATTCACGACGATCAAGATGGCCGCCTCAATGCTCGAGATGGAAAAGGACTCCTTCAGCCCCTCGGGTAAGCGCAGCCTCGAACTGTTGAAGGAACAGGTGGCGCGTTTCGAGTCGCTCATTGCGGACCTTCTCGAAATATCTCGGCACGAGGCCGGAACCGTGGAGCTCGAGGCTAAACCAACATCGCTGGAGGGGCTTGTCGACGATGTCGTTGAGCAACTCGAGCCGATCGCCACCGAGTACGCAGCCGATATCCGCGTACAGCACTTGAGCGTGGATACCGTCGGCGACATGGATTCGAGGCGCATCGAGCGCATCGTGCGAAACCTCCTGACCAACGCGATCGAACACGGCGCAGGTGGTGTGATCGATGTGCGTACGGCTTCGCGGGGTTCGACTCTTGCGCTCACTGTGCAGGATTTTGGCGTGGGCCTAAGTCCGGAAGAGGCGACCCGTGTCTTCGACCGTTTTTGGCGTGCGGCGCCGTCGCGCACGCACACCCTCGGGGGAACGGGGTTGGGCCTCGCCATTGCACACGAGGACGCCGAGGCTCACGGGGGGCTTCTTGAGGCATGGGGCGTCAAGGGGGAGACCGCCGTGTTTCGATTGCTGCTCCCGCGCAGTCCCGGGGCGAAGCTAACCGCCTCGCCGCTCGCGCTCGTGCGGTCGGCGGAGAAGGGAGAAGCCGAATGAACAATCACTTTTCTCTCTCCCGCGATGTGTCGCGGCGTGCCGTGCTCGGCGGGGCAGGAGCCGCTGTGCTTGCGGGGTGCGCCCGCATCCCCAATTCCTCGGACGTCCACACGGCGCCGGTGAAGGGAATCGGTCTCGGCGCGCAGGGCAATGCCGCGGTGGCGCCCCCGGATCAGGGGGCGACAAAGATCGACATCGTGCGCGGTTTCCTTGCGGCTCACCTTGGCGTCGACGACGGTAACCGCATTGCTCGCGAATACCTCGCGGGGAATGCGCGCGAGGCATGGAATCCTTCGACGGCGATTGAATTCGCCGAGTCGGAGGGACTCGTGTTTCAGGAGCGACAGGGGGACACGGTCGCGGTCACGGTGCCGGTCGTCTCAAAGGTTTCGGCTACGGGTGCACGCACCACGAATCTCGAGGCCACACGGGAACTGGCGCAGTTTCGACTCACCGAGGTCGATGGCGAGTGGAGAATCGCGGAGGCTCCCGATGCGCTTGTTCTGGGGGCGGAGGACTTCGCCCGGTTGTACGAGCCCGTCAACGTGTACTTCGTTGCGAATGCAGGAAACATGCTCGTGGCGGATCCTCGATGGTTTATGCGTCAAACGACGTTCGCCTCCGCGTTTAATCGGCTAGCACTTGGGCCGGCTCCCTACCTCAAGGGGGCCGTGCGTTCCGCACTTCATGAGGGCATCGTGATTGCCTCGAGCGCGCTGTCAAGAAATGAGGCGGGGGATCTCTTGGTGCAGACGCCGGTCTCGGTCCTCGAGCTGCCCGAGAGCGAACGGGCGCTCGCACTGGCCCAGATTTCCGAGACACTTCGGAGTGTCAAGCGCGTGTCGTCGGTCATCTTCATGAACGGTAGCGAAAAAGTTTCTGTTGCGCCGGAGACCCACCCGATGAAGGCATCGGTGGGGCATAGGCTCTATGGATCGGGTGACAGCGGCATTATTTCTCTTGCCAGTGACACGGGAGGGGCATCGCTCGTCCCCGCTTTCGCGTCCGAGACCGTGCGCTGTGGACGCGTGAGTCTACGCGGCCGTTACGCAAGTGCCGTGAGCCTTGATCGACGCGAACTTCTCGTTTCAGCGCTGACAACCAAGGCCGAAGTTCGCCGGGAAACATTCGGTGAAGCCCTCTGCAGCCCAAGTATCGACCAGTTTGGATACGCCTGGACGATGCCGGAGGCTGGAGGGCCGGAGCTTCTCGCGGTCCACCCCGATCCTGAGCGCGCCGTGCGAAAGTTTGCTGTGGTGTGGGAGTCGACCGAGGACGTTGCCTTCACGTCGATGTCCACAGACGGGGTGCGTTTCGCTATCGCGCATGGGGTGCCGGGAGCCCTGACCTTGAGCATTATGGGAATTGTGAGGGAGCCCGACGGTACCCCGACGGGTCTTGCGGAACCACTTCAGGTGAGCGTTGCCCTCGACAGTGTTCAGGGCATCGCGTGGTACTCCGAGGAATCGATCCTCCTGTGGGGCGCGTCGGGTGCGAGCGCCATGCCTGTTGCCATCGCGTGGAGCTTGCGCACGGGATTCGAGCAGGTGAGTGAGCTTCGTGAGAACACGACGTCCGTTGCCGGCTCGTCCGAAGCACGGCTGCTGTTTGTCGGCAGCGACGACGGGCAGGTCGTCGAGAGAACCGTGGACTCGTGGGCGCATATCGACGCTCGTGGGCGGGATATCGCCCTTTATTAGTGCGGCAGTGCTTGCTCGGTAGCCGTCGGAACGCCCTCCACAGCGACGTTCCATCCTCAGCATGCCGAGGAGGCTCATCAGCTGACGGAGAAACGCGGTCGAATGGAGCCATGAGACGACGCATCACCTCGGCGCTCGCGCGCACCCTTGCATGGGCATGTCACACTCTCGTGCCGTTTTCGTGCGCGTGCGGAGAACCAGGGCTTCAGATGTGTGATGAATGTGCGAGTGCCCTTTCGGGTGGGGCTATCCGCGTGGAGGAGGTATGCGAAGGGGTCTGCGAGGCACGGCCAAGTGCCGACGGCCGCGAGATCGAAGCACTGCCGATGTTTCCCGTGGTGACTCTCGCCGAGTATGAGGGGCGTGCGAAGAACCTTGTTCTCGACTACAAAAACGGAGGGCACTTCGCGCTCGCGCAATACTTCGGGCCACTCCTTGCGGATGCTCTCGCCGAATTCGCTGAGCGGTGCGCCCACAGACATATCCTCGTCGCGGTACCCTCACGCAGCGAAGCGGTGCGGCGCAGGGGAGAGGATCACATGCGACTCCTCGCCGAACACGTGAGCGCACACACGCGGGTGCGCCTAGCCCCGGCGTTGCGCCTCAGTGGGCCGAGCCAACACTCTCGAACGAAGCGCGAGAGGGCGGCCGGGCGAGGCCGCGTGATCGGGCCGAGGAGGCGCGAAGAATGGGAGGGGCTGCGCGGCGTTTCGGCGGTCATCCTTGATGACGTTGTCACGACCGGCACAACTCTGAAAAAGACAAGCGATGCTCTCGCAGGGCTTGGGGTGCCCACCTGCGCGGCACTGACGCTCGCGTCTGCGAGGGTTCCGCGCACACACGTTCCCAGTCTACTCGTGTGATCTGCGGTACGTTTTCAGTCAGAAGCCTCATAATTGAGAGACCACAAAGCGGCAGGGACGCCGCGAACCTCGTGAGAAGGAGGTGAACCACCCACCCGTAGAACCGGGCGGAACGTGGCCGCCCATTCACTTCTCAACTCTGGAGGATTTCCATGGATATCAATGTTGTTGGCCGCAAAATGGACGTTTCTGAACGCTTCCAGCGCCACCTTGAGGACAAGCTCAGCAAGGTCCCCCAACTAGCGCCAAGCGCAATGCGAGTGGACGTTGAAGTGTCGTCCGAAAAGAACCCGCGCCGCGCCGACGAAAGCGAACGCGTTGAGCTCACCGTCCATGACGAGGGGCAGATCATCCGCTCCGAAGCGCGCTCCGGGGACCTGTACTCTGCACTCGACCTCGCTCTTGACAAGCTTTATGAGCGCCTCCGCCGCCTCGCAGATAGGCGAAAGGATCGGCACCGTGGCCGCTCCAAGGGACATGGCGCTGATACCGAGACGCTCCGCAAGATGCAGGCCGATGCGGACCGGATTGAAGAGCTTTTCGCCAAAGCCGAGTCCGGGCCAAGCGAGGAGAATGTTGACAGCGACGCGGAGGCACCCGACGATCCCGCACTTGATTCCCCCATCGTCATTCGCGAAAAGAAGCACAAGGCCACGCCGATGAGCATCGACGACGCCCTCTACCAGATGGAGCTCGTCGGCCACGACTTCTACCTTTTCATTGATGAGAAAACCGCCAACCCGAAAGTGGTGTACCGCCGCAGAGGATGGAACTACGGTGTTATCGAATTGGAATAATTGCTACCCGCCGCGAAAACGCTAGCTAGGCTGCGGTTTTCCGGTGTGTGACGACTTACTCCAGGGGGTCCGGGTGCTCAAGTGGCGCGCGGACCCCCTTTGCCACGTAGACTGGCACGGTTCGCGCTGTTATCCGCAAGGAAACCGCGCCGAGAGTGTTCCGCACGCGCGCGTGCATGACGAGATCCTCTAAGGGAGTTTTCCAGTGGCCAAGCTTTTCGACGTCATCCTTCGTGCCGGTGAAGGCCGCGAGCGTAAACGCCTCGCCGACATCGCTCAACGCGTTGATGATATCGAGGAAGGCTTCCTCGAACTCACCGACGATGAACTTCGAGAAGAAACGGACAAGTTCAAAAAGCGTCTCGCTGACGGCGAGACGCTCGACGACATCCTTATCGAAGCTTTCGCGACCGTTCGCGAAGCCGCACGCCGCACACTCGGCCAGCGCGCCTACCCCGTGCAGCTCATGGGCGGCGCTGCACTCCACCGCGGCGAGATCGCCGAAATGAAGACCGGTGAAGGCAAGACCCTCGTCGCGACCCTGCCCGCATACCTCAATGCGCTCGCCGGCAAAGGCGTCCATATCGTGACGGTCAACGACTACCTCGCGAAGTACCAGGGTGACATCATGGGCCGCGTATTTCGCATGCTCGGCCTCACAACCGGCGTGATCGTCTCCGGCCAGGACCCCGTGGAGCGTCGTAAGCAGTACGCCGCAGACATCACCTACGGCACGAACAACGAATTCGGCTTCGACTACCTGCGCGACAATATGGCGCACTCGGTCAGCGACAAAGTGCAGCGCGGCCACTTCTTCGCAATTGTCGATGAGGTTGACTCAATCCTCATCGATGAAGCCCGCACGCCCCTCATTATTTCCGGCCCGGCCACGGGCGACGTGAACAAGTGGTTCGCTGAGTTCGCGCGCGTCGCAACTAAGCTCAAGCGCGACCGTGACTACGAAGTCGACGAAAAGAAGCGCACCGTTGGCATCCTCGAGCCGGGGATCGACATCGTCGAAGACCAGCTCGGCATCGATAATCTCTACGAGTCGCTCAATACCCCGCTCATTGGCTTCCTTAACAACGCCATTAAGGCCAAAGAACTCTTCAAGCGCGACAAGGACTACGTCGTCATGAACGGCGAGGTCATGATCGTCGATGAGCACACGGGCCGTATTCTTTCTGGCCGCCGCTACAACGAAGGCGTCCACCAGGCGATCGAAGCCAAGGAAGGCGTCGCGATCAAAGCCGAGAACCAGACGCTCGCGACGATCACCCTCCAGAACTACTTCAAGCTCTACGACAAGCTCGCGGGCATGACGGGTACAGCAGAAACCGAAGCTGCCGAGTTCATGGGCACCTACAAGCTTGGCGTTGTCCCGATTCCCACGAACCTTCCTCTTCAGCGCATCGATCAGATGGACCAGATCTACCGCACGGAGAAGGCGAAGTACCGCGCGGTCGTCGCCGATATCGAGGAGCGACACAAGAAGGGCCAGCCGGTCCTCGTTGGCACGGTGAGCGTGGAAAAGTCCGAGTACCTGTCCGCGCTCCTCAAGAAGAAGGGCATCCCTCACAACGTCCTCAACGCTAAAAACAACGAGGGCGAGGCCGCCGTTGTCGCGATGGCGGGCCGCAAGGGAGCCGTCACAGTCGCGACCAATATGGCCGGCCGAGGCACCGACATCATGCTTGGCGGAAACGTTGAGTTCATGGCGCATAAGGAACTCGAGAACCGCGGTCTCAGCGCCGAGGAACAGCCCGAGGAATACGAGGCGGCGTGGGACGATGCGCTCGAGAAAGCTCGCGAACAGGTCGCCAAGGAACACGATGAGGTTGTCGACCTCGGTGGTCTCTACGTTCTTGGCACGGAGCGTCACGAATCCCGTCGTATCGATAACCAGTTGCGCGGCCGTTCGGGCCGCCAGGGAGACCCCGGCGAGTCCCGCTTCTACCTGTCACTTCAGGATGATCTCGTGCGTCGCTTCTCGCAGGGGCGTGCCGAACAGATTCTTGAGCGCGGAGGCGTTGACGAGGACACGCCGCTGACGGGCAGGATTGTGACGGGTTCGATCCAAGGGGCTCAAAAGCGTATCGAGGCACAGAATTTCGAGATTCGTAAGAACGTCGTGAAGTACGACGACGTTCTTACGAAGCAGCGCGCCCGCGTGTACGAGGACCGCAACCGTATTCTCGAAGGCGAGGATCTCGAAAACTCCATCACTAGCTACATCGACGATGTCGTGGGAGCGCTCGTGCGTAACGCGACCGCCGGTAAGAGCGCCGAGGACTTCGAACTCGAGGAGCTCTGGGGCTCGCTCAAAGCGCTCTACCCCGCCTCGATCACGGCCGAGGACGTCGTTGAGGAAGTAGGAGGCAAGGAAAACCTCACGGCAAAGCGTCTTGAGCGTGAGATCCGTTCCGACATCGCGCTTGCCTATGAAAAGCGTGAAGACGAGCTCGGAGAAGCAGCGATGCGCCAGCTTGAGCGCCGCGTTCTCCTTTCGGTGATCGATCGGCGCTGGCGCGAGCACCTCTACGAGATGGACTACCTCAAGGAGGGGATCGGTCTTCGCGCTATGGCCCAGCGAGATCCGGTTATTGAGTATGCGCGCGAGGGCTTCCTGATGTACAACGACATGGTCGCTGGCATCAAGGAAGACGTCGTGGGGTACCTGTTCAATCTTGATGTCAAGGTGCAGCAAGCACCCAGCAAGGGGCAGGTTCCCGAGCAGGTCGCAAAGCTCGTGCGCGAAGCTGCGGCTCAGGCAAAGGCTGTGCCGGGTGGGGCGAAAGCCGGGTCTGGGGCCACAAACCAGGCCAGCGACTCCGAGGGCATCGAGATCGCGGCGAAAGGCCTTGGCGAAGGACCGAAGGTTGAGGACTTCTCCTACAGCTCTGCGGAGGGTGAAGCAGCTACCGAGCGGCCGCTCTCGCGTGCCGAGCGTCGACGTAAGAAGCGCGAGGAGCGCAAACGCACGAAGAACAACTGACCTTCGCCGTCGGGTAAAGCCTGCGGACGTGCGTTAGCCGAGTTCGAGAGTTGTAATTTTCCAGCCGGAACGCTTCTTCTCCCACCTCATGCATACGAACCTGGGGCGAAGGGAGTCTCGCACGACCGAGTTCGCCTCGATCACGCTGTCGCTGACTTGACATATGTGCACACCGCCGACACTCACGCGTGGGGCGACTTTGATACCGGCAGCGTGCCGGTAGGCATTGACGCAGGAGACGCGTTTGGCGAAGTTTTCCTGCTCTTGCGGAACGAGAACTTTGCCTAGCGACGTGACGGGGCGATAGCCGTTGAGTACCTCAAGTGCTTGACGTGAGACTGCCTCGACGAGCCTGCGTGCCTTGACGTCGTCGTCGAATGGGGTTTCGATGCGCGGTGACGGGGAATGAGGGTTGGTGAGCATGGCGTGAATCTTTCTGCGTGGTGCGGCTAGCGATCAAAGGTTGAAGATTTGGCCGGGGAAGATGAGATCGACGTCGTCAATTTCCGGATTGAGCGCGGCGATTCTCTCGATTTCGCGAACGATGGCTCCGTTGGTGGGGCGTTCACCGTTGAGACTGGTGAGATGGCGCTTTGCGATCGTCCATAGCGTGTCGCCCTGCTTCACGGTGTAGGTATCGCTCGAACGTGGCGCCGTTGCGGTACGAGCGGCGGTAGGAGCTGGAGATGCGATTTCTTTCTCGATAGCGTTTGGGGCAGCCGCTGGCGCTGGGAGGGCCTGCGATGTGCCGCTGTACGCCATCGATTGCGAAGGTGTGGGCTCCGCGGTCGCCTCTAGGCTTGGGATGATGCCCGAGCCTGCCTCTCGTGGAGCCCAACCGAGGGTGGTGACGTCGGACAAGGGGATGCCTTCACTATTGCCGATAGCCTCCACGGGGTTGTCTCTTTCCCCCGAATCGGAGGCGTGCGGAGTGGCTGTGACAGACGGGGGCGTCGGTGCGGCATCGGCGAGAGCCCGTGTGGGGTCGCCAAGGGAGAGGGCTGTTGCCGAGATCCCAAGTGCGACGACCGCGAGCCGCGCGGCTCGCGGAGACCAGAGACGAAGAGCCTTGAGAGCGAATGTGCGGCGAGAGGAGTGCCTGGGCGCGGTGAGCGCACACGAGATGAGAATCCAGGTCACGCTCAAGTGCGCGGTGAGCGCGGCGAGCCCTCCGGCGCCTAACGCGAAGACCGAGAGCGCGAATTTTCTGGTGCCTTCGTTCGAGTGAGCGCTATGCAGCGCGAAGGTGAGTGCACCGACGGCGGTGACGCTCGCGATCAGCCACGCGAGCGCCTTGGCGAAGGCGCGAGTTTTTCGAATTTCGACGGGTGCCAATGCGGAGAGCCCGGTGGGCTGGAAGCTCTCTGCGCGATGGCTGCGCGCGGTCGACGTCGTGGTCACAGTGTTCCCCCTATGCGTGAGTGCGACTGCTCGCGCACAGAGACGTCGAAGCTTTGCTGAAGCAGCGGAAAACCTCGCGGGAGTACTGAGCACGTACGCACCATTCGATGCAGTTTGATGAACTTTGATGTTCATGAATGATGTTATGCGCTTTTTGATGGATGTGCAAGAGGTCACTGTGGAGAGTGCGATAGCTTGTCGCCATGAGTGCCGATGACCGTCTCGAGGATCTCGATCGCTGGCTCGAGCGAGAGCGCCTTGAGCGCATTCGCCAAGACGCCAAGGAGCTCGCCGAAGCAGAGCGTGCGGAGGTGGGACTCCTCGACCGAATCGCGGGGACCGCGGGACAGGTTGTGACGATCAGTCTTTGCTCGGGTCGGGCATACGAGGGGCGAGTGCGACGTGTCGGCCGCGATTGGATCGAGCTCGATGCTCTTCACCCCTCGCGCACAATTATCGTGAACGCGGCGAAAGTCGCGTGGGTGAGTGGCGCTCTCGGTCGGGTGCGCCCCGGTGACGAGCGGCGACCGCGGTTAGGGCTGCGCAGTGCTGTGCAAGAAATGGCCGAAACTGGGCGTCGTGCAGTGACCGTGACGGTGGCCGGGGACCTTACCGGGGTGGTGGCGCGAGTGTTCGCAGATCACTGCGAGATCAGGGCGGTCGCAGGGGCCGACGCTTCCGGGCGGACGCAGAGCGTTATTTCCGTGCCGTTTTCCTCGCTCGAAGCTATCTGGGTCGTTTAGTTCTATCGCGTGCGCTCGGCGGTGCGGGCGCTGTTGTGCGCGTGAATTTCCGCTTCGGTCTCGGCGTAGGCGCGATCGACGAACGCGCGTAACTCTGCCTCTTCAACGCGCCACTGGCCGCGCCCTCCAAGTTTGATTGCGCGCAGACTTCCACTACGCACAAGCGAGTAGGCCTGCGGTTTTTCGATCGCGAGGATCTCGCACACCTCATCGAGCGTGTAGAAGTGCATTGGCATGGTGCTCCTCGGTCAACTTGGCTCTCCACTATTTTTGCATGAACAGTCATCCGGATCGGCGACCCTGTGGATAAATGTCGACGGGTTGGCGCCCCCGCAGTTGTCCACATTTGGAAAAACCGCTCGCATGCTGCCACGACTGTCGTTATGCTCGTCGTGGACTACGTGGTTCACGAACATTGGGGGGGTCAATGGGGGAGCGCACGCGCTTTCGACGCATCAGAAAGAATCCATACCGCGATACCCGCTTACTTACGGGCGCTGCACTCGTGTTAGGTAGCACTCTCGTCGGGGGCCTGGCATTCACGATGGTCTCCTCGAGCGAAGACGTTCTTGTCGCGACAACCGATATCGCCGAGGGTGACGTGCTCACACCCGAACAATTTACGGTGGCCGAGGTCCGCATGGGGGAGAGCCGTGAGCACTACGTGCACAAAGCCGCCTCGATCGCAGAGGGAAGCGTTGCCCGTGAAAGTATCGCACGAGGCGAGCTTTTACCCCGCAGCGCCGTCGGGCAAGCGGCAGACTCATCGATGCGCCCCGTTACCATCCAGGTCGATCAGCCAGTCACGTCTTCGCTCAAAAAGGGTGCACTGGTTGACGTGTGGGCTTCCGGTGGTGAGGATGCACCCAATTCGACGATCCTCGTGGAGGGCGCCGTCGTCCGTGGCGTAGATGAGGGCGGCGGGCTCAGTGGGCGCGGCTCGCGAGTTGAGGTCCTCATCCCCTCCGCACACGTGGCAAGCGTGCTCGATGCGCTTGGAACAAAGCGCAACCTCTATGTTGTCGAAGCGCCGGGACTTTTTGAGGATTCCGAATGATCGACATCCTCGTGTGCGCGTCGGGTGCCGACGAAGTTCAGCTGGTTTCGACCATCGCGCAGCGACTTTCCGCTCGTTGCCGTGTTCTTAGGCGGTGCGTTGACCTTACGGAGCTTCTTGCTCTCACACGAGCCGAACTCGGCGATGTTCTCCTTCTCGATGTTGATGTTGCGGGGCTTTCGCGTGAAATCGTCCACGAGATCAGGCGTGGGGGAACCGGCGTCGTTGCCGTGACGTCTCAGTCGAGCCGCACCGATCCCGCGACACTTGGAATCACCCTCGAAGTGCACGGAGGAATCGATGCCGATGAGCTCTACGATGTGCTCTTGCACGCGGGGCTCGAAACGCAGGATCCCGATCACTCCACGTGGACCCAAGAGCCAAGCAGCGACGAAGTGGCCTCCCCGATGCTGACCGTATGGGGCCCCGAAGGTGCCCCCGGGCGCTCCTTCGTCGCAGCACATCTTGCGCACGAACTGTCGCTTCTCAGAGGTGAGAGCATTCTCATCGATGCCGACACCTACGGCCCGTGCCAATCACAGATTTTCGGTGTCCTTGATGAAGTGCCCGGGCTCGTTGCCGCATGTCGAGCAAGCGATAAAGGCGCGCTCACAGCCGAGCTTCTCCTCCAGTATTCTCCGCTCGTCAGCGAAGACCTCCACCTCCTCAGCGGAATAGGCGTCCCCTCGCGTTACATCGAGGTCTACGACAATGCCCTCGAAGCGGTATGTGGAAAAGCTCGAGAGGCGACGAACACCGTCGTCGTTGATGTCGCCGCACCACTGGACCACGAGGGAAGCGGGGGTGACTTCGGGGCTCAGCATCGCAATGGGGCCACGCGAACCGCACTTGCGTCGGGCTCACACGTGATCGCCGTTGTGGCCGCTGATCCCATTAGCGTGACGCGCTTTGTGCGTGAAGCTCCCCAGGTCATGGAGCTCGCGCGGAATCCCGTGACCGTCGTTGTTAACAAACTCGACTCAAGCGTGACGCTCGCGAGCATCGAGCGGACTCTTCGCACGCGCCTCGATTTTGATACGTGCCTCGCCCTCCCGCTCGATGCGGCGGTAGCCTCTCGCGCGAGGTGGGACGGCGTCCTCCTGTCAGAGTCTGCACCGAAATCGAAACTTCGGCAGGCTCTCATGCGGCTCGCCACTCACGTCGACCAGAATCTTCTTCGGTAGTCTTGAGGCCCCAGCTGTTACTAGCCAAGGAGAGGCACATGCGCGTGTTCTGCCCTGTGAATGCGCTCGCGGGAGAAACGAGCGTTCTCGATATGACGGTCCCGACGTTCGACCTTCCCGCAGGCGCGCGGGTGTGGGGTGTGCCGGCCTCGGCGACTAAGGGGCTCGCTGGTGATGAAGCTGAAGAGCGCGAATTCGAGGCGATGTGCGAATGCATCCTGTCTCTCGCCCACGCTCACAGAAGCGAGGGCCGGATTGCGATCGCAGCGTTTGACCTTCCCGATCGCGCACTCGAGAGCGACGCCTCGGCCGACGTCGGCGAGTGGTCGCACCTCCTTAAGAGCGAGGCGATAACGGTGCCGCTAAGGGCCTATCTCATCACCCAGAATTCGGCCGCTGAGGTTGCCGACGACCCCTACGCTCCCGATGTGTTGTGGTTCGACGCGAGCGAAGCCAGCGCCGTGAGGGAGTTCCTCGAAGCCTAGCGCTCGTTTGCGAGGACGTCGTTGGCAAATTCTTCCTCGGTGTCGAAAGCATCGCCCGCTGCTTCGAGTGCGGCTTTTTCGATTGCGCCTCCCACGAGGGGAATTTTTACGCTGAGGTTTGCCTTGATGCTCATACGCGAGCCGTCGCCGCTGCCGCCGAGAGTAAAGTCCGCCGAAAGGTCGACCGGAAGAGAGGCGACCGTCGCGCGTAGGCGCCCCGTCCGGGAGCCGCCGTCGGGAGCGTCCCAGTCATGCACGATGGTCACGTCGAGGCGCCCGGGCAGGAAACGGCTGAACTTGTCGTGGCCGATCTGCTCGCGTGGCACAGTCGCCTGGATCGTCGTGGTGAAGGCGCCGTCGGGATTGCCCTGGACATCCACGTGCGTATCGTTCACGCCGAGCCTTCGCGCACGCTCAGCTGCGTGCTCACTGCTCGCGTAGAAGCGTGCAACGCGCTCGACGCTCGCGCTGTAGTCGATGGTGTCGTGGAGTGTTTTCACTGTCGTCTCCTCACATCTGGTGCTGACCTAAGACTAGCGGCGCGCGGCGAGACGAGCGTGTGCGCGGTGCCGGACTCAAGCCGTGAGGCAGTAGGCTTGAGATATGGCTCCCACCGTGAACAACGTGCTTACCTATGACGATGAAACGCCGAGGCCCGAGGTTGAGTGGCTCCAGCTTCTCCTCGGTGATTGGCAGGTCGTTTCGGATCTGCTGGGTTCCGATCTCGTGCTGTGGGTGCCGCGCGAAGAGGGGATGTGGGCGACCGCGCATTCGCGCCCGGCTAACGGCAGTACGGTGTATTTCGAGGACCCGATCTCGAGTGTCTATACGCGTGAGGATTGGCCCGAGCTACTCGCGGCCTATGACAATGCGGGAGCAGGCGTCGATGATGTCGACGCATTCGTGACGGTCGAGCGCGAGTCTCGCCCCGCATTCGTGCGCTTTGCCCCCGTTCGTCGCAAGGGCGTGGTCCTCGCGATCGTGTCGATCGAATCGTTTACATCGCCCGCCGATGCGCGACTCACCGCCGCGGAAGAGGAGCAGCATCGGCTTGGCCGAGAATTGCTGCTCATGATGGGGGAGGGGGCGTTCCCTATTAAAGGGGCGCCCGTTCCGCCTCGCCGAGGGGCTCCTCGTGTGGGTGACGGTTGGGTGTCGGTCGATAGCGAAGGTGTTGTCAAGGCCGCCTCTCCGAACGCACTTTCCGCCTTCCACCGCTGCGGGATGCAGGGAGACATGGTGGGGTCCCTCCTCGCGGAGCTCGCGACCGCAGATCTGCAATCGCGAATTCCCGTCGATGAGTCGCTTCCACTTGTGCTGACGGGGCGCGCCGCGTGGCGCGTCGACATGCAAGCAAAAGGCGGGATCCTGTCACTGCGCGCGATCCCGATCACGCGCCGGGGGCAGCGAACGGAGGCCATCATTCTCGTACGCGATGTGACCGAGGTGCGCCGTCGCGAAAAAGAGTTGATGACTAAGGATGCGACGATCCGCGAGGTCCATCATCGCGTCAAGAACAATTTGCAAACGGTCGCTGCGCTTTTGCGCTTGCAGTCCAGGCGCATGAAGTCCGACGAAGCGAAGGACGCGCTGCTTGAGGCGATGCGGCGCGTGTCGACGATCGCACTGGTTCACGAATCCCTCCTGCAGGGCAGCGAAGAGACCGTTTTGCTTGACGACGTGATCGATCGCTGCCTGCGCCTCGCGGTCGATGCCGCCTCGGCAACGGTGCATGATGGTGACCACGCGAGCGGCATCGGGCAGGTTGCGGTCGCGACTCACAAGGTCGGCAAGGCAGGGCTCGTACGTGCGGAGGAAGCGACCCCGCTGGCGCTTGTCCTGACTGAGCTCGCAACGAATGCCGTCGAGCACGGACTCTCGGAAACCGGAGGAAACCTCACGATTACGAGTGAGCGAAGCGGAACCCATCTCGTGATTAACGTCGACGACGACGGCAAAGGGATGCCCAGCAGGCCCGAGGGGCTCGGCACGAATATCGCGCAAACCCTCGTGCAGGGGGAGCTTGGTGGCGTTCTCACCTGGGAGAATAGGCCCGACGGTGGCACGCGCGCCACGATTGATGTGTATCTCGACCCGATCTCGCGCTAAGGAGTGGGGAGGGCAAGCCCAGAGTTGATGCGGCTGTGCCTAGCGGCGGCAACGCCGCTAGATACGGTTCGAAAAGATACGCCTGTGGGCAGTGGCCGTTAGGCGACGCGTCGCGCTCGCGCGGTGCGGCGCTTAAGTGAGCGGCGCTCATCTTCGGAAAGGCCGCCCCACACGCCGGAATCCTGGCCGGATTCGAGCGCAAATTTCAAGCAGATATTCATGACCTCGCAGCGTTGGCACACGGCCTTGGCTTCCTGGATCTGGGTGATCGCCGGTCCCGTGTTCCCGATGGGGAAGAAAAGCTCGGGATCTTCGGTGAGGCATGCAGCGCGGTGGCGCCAATCCATCGGGTCACTCTCTCTTTCCAGTGCATCGTGACCGTAGTGGGGTCACAATGGCGTGTGGCCCAGCGGGCCTCGACATCAATGCATATCGCCACTAACACGGTGGTGTCGAAGCGATGTAGTACTCCATTGTTCCTGGCAACGTCGCTAATGGACAAGGATCTAGCGAGAAGATCCCTCGTTATCTTTTCCACACCGCCTGCATCTTGCCAGGGGCGGTCATACGGCGTACCGGGCATTAGGGTGGGGGCATGACTTCCGTTAGCGGTGCCCCCGGTTCCAAGGCGCAATCTCAACGCCCCACGCACCCGCTGCGCCGCGTGAGCGCCGCGCTCCTCGTGGTCGAGGCGCTCCTGCTTCTCGCCGCTGCGCTCTATGCCCTCGTGACTCTTCCCGCTCAGTCCTCGAAACTGTCAACACTCGCCGTGGGACTCACCGCATGTCTAGGGATCTTCGCGCTGTTGGTCGCGCTTGCTGCGCGTTCGCTCATGAAACGCGGGCGCTACGGCGTGAGCTTTGGAGTGACATGGCAGCTTTTCCAGGCGCTGATTGGGGGAAGCCTCATCCGTGGAGGTCTCCTCTGGGCTGGCTTTACTGCTCTTGGCCTGGCGATTGCGCTGTTCGTTCTTCTCATACGCCCTGAGAATCGACCCGATCGCGAGCTCTTTATCGCCGACGAGGACTAAGCCGCCGACGGATCTAGGCAGGCGTCGGATGCTGCCGATCAATGAGGTGGGCGCCCTCGTTCGTCACGTTTCCAACGTCGTCTCCCACCCGGTAGGCTTCAAGCGCTTGAGCTGGGAGCTGCCCTTCGGAGCCATTGATCCAGGTATGGGCGTCATTTCCCGTTGCGAAAGACTCGAAACCGAGCCAAGTTTCGCGGCCCTCGGGGTTGAGGAAAACGGGCATGCGGGAATGGATTCGTTCGAGGTGTCCCTCGGCCGCTTTCGTCATGATCGTCGCTGTGAGCAGCCATTCGGCTTCTGGTCGCGCAGGATCTTTCCACCATGACACGAGGCCGGCTGCATACAGGAGTGGGGCGTGCGGATCGTGGAGGTGGTACGGGATTTTCCCGTTCGGTCCCGACTGCCATTCGTAGTAGCCGTTCATGGGGACGAGGGCGCGATAGCGGCTAAGGGAGCCGCGAAAACTTGGCTTTTCTATGAGAGTTTCTCGCCTCGCGTTAAAGGTTTTCGCGGAGAACGAGAGGTCTTTTGCGAACCGGGGGACGAGGCCCCAATGGGCGGTACGCACAGCTCTCGTGAGCGTGCTGGTATCGCGTTCGACCCCCTCGGTCACGACATAGATCGGCGTCGTGGGAGGGATGTTGTAGCGCGTCGCCAGGTGCGGATCGGCGCGATCCAGGGCGCCGATGTCATCGAGAAGCGGCTCGATCTCCTGGAAAAACGCGAAACGCCCGCACATGGCGACGCCGCAGCCTAATCCTGCGCGTCGCGCGCGCTGTTCTCGGTGGCTGAAGCCGCGGGTTCCTCACCCGATGACTCGTTGCTTTCGGAGACGGAGAAGACATCCTCGTCGCCCTTGCGAAGCGCGTCCTCACCCGCGAATGTCGCCGTGTAGTTGCCCTGGTTTTTGTAAAGGTTGCTGACGCGGATTTCGCGGCCTTCCTCAACGATTTTGGCGTATTTGAGGTCGGCTTTGGTGGGCGGTTCGGTGCCTCGGCTTGGAAGTTCGAAACCGTCCTCGGCGGGCATACCAGCGGCGAGCTGGCGGCCGCGCAAAACCTCGGCGTCAAACGCCGCGCCGAGAATGAGCACGATGCTCACGACCCACAGGACGAACAGGACTGCCATGACGCCACCGATGGCGCCGTAGCTCGAGTAACTCGCCGCGGTCGACATGTAGATGCTGAGGGCAACGAGCGCGAGGGCAATGCCCACGATGGCGAAAATTCCACCCGGCGAGATGAAACGGTACTTGTGCTCAAGGTTCGGCGTCGCCCAGTACAGCAGCGACACGACAGCGAACAAAAGTGCGAGCATGAACGGCCACTTTACCCACGCCCAAATCGGGATAAAGGTGTCGGTGAGGAAGGACAGAAGATCCGGCATCTGGATCGCCGAGAAAATGGGTCCAAAGAGGGAGTCGACCATGCTTTGGTTGAGCAACATGGAAATGAAGAGCAGGAGGATTCCCACGATGAGTGCGGCAGTGACCGCGAGCATCGAGAGGTTGAACTTGACGGGGCCGCGGGTCTCCTCCACTCGGTAGATTTTGTTGGAGGCTCGCGAGAATGCCTTGACGAACGCCGAAGCCGACCACAGGGCGGTCACGATACCGATGATGAGAGCGATCGTGCCCGAGGAGGTTGACCCGAGGAGGGATTTGAGTGTGGATTCGATCGGGCCGCTCAGATCGCCCGAGCCCTTCGCAATGTTCGACTTCGCTACTGCATCGGTAATGAGCTCGACGATCTCGTCCTGGAAACCGCTCAGCACGAGTGCAGCGAGCGAGAAAAGGGCCAGAAGGGATGGGGCGATGGCGAGGACGATGAAGTATGTGAGCTGAGCGGCGAGGTCCGTTCCGCCCGCTCTAGAGAATTCCGTGAGAGTGCGCCTAGCCGCGTACGTCCATTCGGTCTTCGACATCTTTGCTTCGGCCGCGGTATCGCGGGTGGAAAGGCGCGTTGCCATGCGGTCATCCTCTGGGACGGGGAACGGGACGACGTGAGTCTATACGGCCGATCTGCACGTATGCCGCACCGCACACGCACCCGCAGTCTGGATAACCCAGAAATAGTTATCCACAATTGCCGAACAGTGTTTCGCGTACCCTCAAACTCTGGTACAAAGATGACAGAAAGCCCCAGGGGGACGGGGCGCGGGGAGCCTTGAGTAGGCGCCACGATTGCATAAGGGGGGAGAAAACCCATGCACGACGCACTCGGCATCATCGAGGCCGAAGCTCGCCAAGCGATTCGCGAGCAGGGTCTCGATGCGACGTCGTCGTCACTCGACGACCTCATCGCCACAGTCGTCAACGAGTACGACGCCAAAGCCGCCCGTGGTGAAGTCCCCGCGTTGCGTGAGCGCGAGTCGGCCGTGGGGGAAGTGGCCGCACGCATCGGAGGTTTCGGTGCCTTGCAGACGTTCCTCGACGATCCGGAGATCGAAGAAATCTGGATCAACTCGCCGAGCGAAATCTTCGTCCACCGGCACGGCGTCAGCGAATTGACCCCACTCGTGCTTTCGGCCGGCGAAGTTCGCGGGCTCGTCGAACGAATGCTTGCGCAAACGGGTCGCCGCCTTGACCTCAGTACACCATTCGTCGACGCACTTCTCCCCAGCGGTGCGCGCCTTCACGCTGTGATCCCGAATGTCACGCGCAAGCACTGGTCCGTCAACATCCGAAAGTTCATCTCAAAAGCACACTCCCTCGCAGACCTCGTCGCGTTAGGGTCTCTCACGCAGCAAGCTGCCGACTTCCTCGACGCGAGCGTAAAGGCAGGGCTCAACATCATCGTCTCCGGGAGCGTAGGCGCAGGCAAAACGACGATGGTCAGTTGCCTCGGCTCGGCCGTCTACCCGCGCGAAAGAATCGTGACGATCGAGGAAGTATTCGAACTCAATATTTCGGCACGGGACGTCGTGGGCATGCAGTGCCGGCAGCCGAACCTCGAAGGCGTCGGCGAAATTACGATGCGCCGCCTTGTGAAGGAGGCGCTGCGTATGCGCCCCAGCCGCATAATCGTTGGCGAGGTTCGCGAGGCCGAGTCGCTCGACATGCTCATCGCGCTTAACAGTGGGCTTCCAGGGATGGCCACCATTCACTCCAACTCCGCCCGCGACACGATCGCCAAGCTGTGCACGCTCCCATTGCTCGCGGGCGAAAATGTCAGCGGCTCGTTCGTGACGCCTACCGTCGCGAACGCAATCGATCTTGTCGTCCACCTCGATCACCTTCACGATGGCACCCGTCGAGTGCGAGAGATCGTTGCCGTTCCGGGGAGAGTCGAAGATTCCATAGTCGAGCTCGGACACATCTTCGAGTTCCGTCGCGGCCGGCTATGCAGGGGTGACGCATACCCGCCGCACCCCGAACGGTTCGAACGGGCCGGCTTCTCGCTATCGACCCTCCTTGGAGACAAGCGATGATCCCGGGCTTTGCTGCCGGAGCCCTCTTCGGCCTCGGGCTCGTGACGATCTGGTCAGCGTTTTGGCCCCGTGAAGCGAGGAGGCCGGTTCGGGTAGGCTCGCGTACCCGTATTGAGCAGCGAATCCGCGACGATTTCGCCCGGATCGGGCTCTCGAACGCACGCCCGTATCACCTTCTTATTGCGTCGGTGCTCACCGGTGGCGTGGCTTTCATCCTCACTTTAGGGCTCAGCACCGCGATGATCCCGAGCGTCGCGGCAGGTGTCGGCGGAAGCCTTTTCCCCGCATGGGCGCTGCGAGCACTGGCGAGGCGACGGCAAGAAAACCTCCGCGAAGTATGGCCGGAAGTAATCGACCTCGTGGGATCGGCTGTCCGCGCGGGGCTCTCCCTACCTGAATCGCTTGCCCAACTCGCCGATCGCGGGCCCGAGCAACTGCGCTCGTCATTCGGTGAATTTGCGAGAGAATACCACGCTACCGGCGATTTCTCCTACAGCCTCGATCGACTCAAGGCGCGCTTGAGCGACCCAGTTGCGGATCGCATCATCGAGGCACTGCGCATTACGCGAGACGTGGGCGGAACAGATCTCGGCACGCTTCTCCGCACCCTGTCATCGTTCCTTCGTGAAGATGCGCGCGTGCGCTCCGAGCTCGAAGCGAGGCAGAGCTGGACGGTCAACGGGGCGAAGCTCGCCCTAATCGCCCCGTGGGTGGTGCTCGGGCTCATGATTCTGCGTCCCGAAGCCGCAGAGGCCTACGACTCCACCGCCGGCGGCATGCTCATCATCGCTGGTGCGCTCGTGTCGTTCTTCGCTTATCGCCTCATGCTCGCGCTCGCGCGCTTGCCGCAAGACGAGAGGGTGCTGCGCAAATGATCATCCGCGACAATACGCTCACCATCATCATTTTGGGGAGCGCCCTCGGCGCACTCTTCGGCCTCGGCCTCGCTCTCATGATCCTCGAGAATCCGTGGCGGCGACCTCGGTCAGTTGAAGCTCGCGTCAGCCCTTACATTAAACGGGGCAGCGCGCGTGGAGCACTCGGTTTTCTCGAGAACAGTGCACGGGTGCATCCCGTCATTGACGCTAGCGTGGGCCCGTTTCTCGAGAGTGTGCGCGCCTTTGCCGCGCGGGCGCTCGGGAGCCAACGTGAGATCGAGAAGCGTCTCGCGCTCGCGGGCGGTCGGATCACCTATCGTGATTTCAGAATTCAGCAGTTCACCTGGGCGATTGTGGCGTTCGTGGCGAGCGCTGCCCTCGGGATGGGGCTGTTCGCGCTCGAGCGAGCGCCGCTGATTGCGCTCCTTGCGCTTGTCGTGATCGCGAGCGTGACCGCGCCGCTCGTGCGCGACTACCTCCTCACGAGCGCGATTTCATCTAGGAAGCAGGCGATGGCACGCGAGTTTCCCACCATTGCCGATCTGCTGGCCCTCGCGATTTCAGCAGGGGAGGGCCCGATCGCGGCGATGGAGAGAGTCGCGCGCACCTCTCAGGGAGAGCTTTCGCGGGAACTGGCGATTGCCGTCTCCGAGATCCGCGCGGGAGCGAGCCTCGAGGACGCCCTTATCAATCTTGGGACCCGCTCCCCGCTCGACTCCCTCTCGCGGTTCGCGGAAACCATTGCCGTCGCCCTCGAACGAGGCACCCCACTCGCAGACGTCATGCGCGCGCAAGCGCAAGATGCCCGCGAGCTTTCGAAGCGGACCTTGATGGAGAGCGCAGGGCGGCGCGAGGTGTACATGCTTCTGCCCGTCGTCTTCCTCCTCATGCCGCTCGTCATTGTGTTTGCGGTCTTCCCCGGCATCACCGCACTCCAGGTGGGGCTATGACAGGTATGGCCCCGCGTTTTGCAATTTTGGTATCCCACCTCATTTCGAAGGAGAACCCCGTGTCCATTAACCGCTCAACCTTGATTGACAATGCCACCGCCCGCACCCCGCTGCGTGAGCGCATCTCCCGTGCGACCGTTCGTGCTTTCTTCGCGGCGCGTGAGCGCCTTGCCAGTGAACGCGGTGACGTTCCAGGATGGGTGCTCATCACTCTCATGACGGCCGGCATCGTCGTGGCTCTATGGGCCGTGGCATCCAATGCCCTCGTGGGCTTGTTCAACCAGGCTATGAGCCAGTTCACCGAGTAGCGTGCGCATGCGTACACGTCGATTGCATCGGCGCCTGCGCGAAGAACGGGGCAACGCGGTCGTGGAGTTCCCCCTCATCGCGGCGCTCGTGGTAGCGCTTGGCCTGAGCCTTCTCCAGCTTGCTCTCTTCCTTCACGTGCGCAATGGACTCACGGACATCGCCGTACAGTCGGCGTACCACGGGGCGTTGCTCGGCAATGATCCGAGCGACGGCCTCGCACGCGCCTCAGAACTAGCCGCTGCTCGGTTTCAGCAACTCGGTGACGTGGACGTCGAGGCTCGCGAGCATGCGGGCGTGATTGAGGTAGAAATCCACGCGGCTCTGCCGCTCATCGGATTTTTCGGACCGAGCAACGCATTGCACGTCGTGGGGCATGCGGTGGACGAGGATGCTCTCTAGGTTGGGCGCCGCCGCGAAGGAAACGTCGCGTCGGTTGAGGGACGCATCGGGGAACGCGGTCGTCGAGTTCACTGGACTATCCGTCATCCTCCTCATTCCGCTCGTATATCTCCTGCTCACGTGTGCCTCCGTGCAGTCCACCTCATTCGCCGCCGACACCCTCGCGCGACAGATCGCGCGGGTGTATTCGGTCCATGACCTTGCCGAGGGGCGCGAGAAACGCATTGCGGGCATCGTGGCTGAAGTGGAGCGCGACTACGGTGTCGAGGTTGAGGTCGGTGACATCGAAGTGTCGTGTGAGTCGGTGTCATGTCCGGTTGCGGGAGAGGTCGTTTCGGTGGAGGTGAGCCTAGCGGCGCCCATTCCCGGCCTGGGAGTGATCGGTCTTGAGTCCTCAATCGTCGACGTGAAAGGCCGACACGCGTTGATTGCTGAAGGGGGCACGCCATGATCCGAAAGCGTCGCCTGGCGCGATGCAGAGGGGAGCGCGGCAACGCCAGCGTCTTGACGATAGGCGTCAGCGTCGTGGTTTTGATGGTGATTGCGTTCGGCATCGCCGTGACCGGTGTCGAGATCGACCGCAATCGCGTCCAGTTCGTGGCGGATGGCGCGGCCCTATACGCAGCGGGGGGAGCGAGCGAAAACAGGCTCTACGATGACGTGGGTGACCCACGTATTCCCACGGAGGCCGAAGCGCGCGAGCGCGCCTCTGCCTATCTCGCGCAGTACCCGCACCAGTTTTCTCGCGTGCGCGATATGGACATCACAGCGCTTGCCCTCTCGCCGAATGGTGAGGTGAGGCTGTCCCTCGAAGCGCGTGTACACCCGCCGCTCGTGGGGTGGATTTCTCGTGCGCTCGACTCTCCCATCGTTGTGCGCGTGGACTCATCGGCGCATGCACACTAGTGTCGACCGCAGGTGCTGGTGTGTAGCGGGCCGCATTGGCCCGGGCGCGAGCGTCGCGTCCCTGTCGTGCGGTGAGTGCGTAGCGTAGAGTGGATGTTTGTGAGTTCTGATTTTTCTGCCGAGATTCCCCACCTGCGTTCGACCCTCGAATCGATCGAGAAGGTCACCGATCTTGATGCGCTGACCGCTAGGATCGCCGACCTCGAGAAGCAGGCGGCCGCCCCCGATCTGTGGGATGACCCGGAGGCGGCTCAGAAAGTCACGTCCGATCTCTCGCATGCGCAGGCGGAGATGCGCCGCGTCAGCGAGCTGTCGAGTCGCATCGACGACCTCGAGGTCATGGTCGAGCTTGGCGAGGAAGAAGGCGATGCCCAGTTCGCCGAGGATGCTGAAAAGGAACTTGCCGCGATTCGTAAAGCGCTTGACGAGCTCGAGGTTCGAACGATGCTGAGCGGTGAATACGATCAGCGCAACGCGGTCGTCACGATTCGCGCGGGCGCCGGCGGTGTTGATGCCGCGGACTTCGCCGAGATGCTGCTGCGCATGTACTTGCGGTGGGCTGAACACAAGGGGTACCCCACCAAAGTCATGGACACCTCGTATGCGGAGGAGGCCGGTCTCAAGTCCGTCACCTTTGAAGTGAGTGCGCCATACGCGTATGGAACTCTCAGTGTCGAGGGCGGGACGCACCGCCTCGTCCGTATTTCCCCGTTCGACAACCAGGGGCGCCGTCAAACATCGTTCGCTGCGGTCGAGGTGATCCCGCTCATCGAAACGACCGACAGCATCGAGATCCCCGAGAATGAACTCAAGATCGACGTGTTCCGTTCGTCGGGCCCGGGCGGCCAGAGCGTGAACACGACCGATTCGGCCGTGCGCATGACTCACATCCCCACGGGCATTGTCGTCTCGATGCAGGACGAGAAGTCGCAGATCCAGAACCGTGCCGCGGCTCTGCGCGTGCTTCAGTCGCGACTCCTGCTCCTGAAGAAGCAAGAGGAAGACGCCAAGCGTAAGGAGCTCGCCGGCGATATCAAGGCGAGCTGGGGCGACCAGATGCGCTCCTATGTCCTGAACCCGTACCAGATGGTGAAGGATTTGCGCACGGAGTACTCGGAAGGCAATCCCACCTCGGTGTTTGATGGCAATATCGATGGCTTTATCGAGGCCGGTATCCGCTGGCGCGTCGAACAGGCACGCACGGAGGACTGACTCGCCGGGGTAGAGCTCGGCCCGTACCCGCACGGGGCCGACGCTTGCTGAGCTCACATGGGCGCGAGGCTCAGCGCGCTGCCTCTAGCACCTCTTGACGAATTCTTGAGGAAAACGTGACCCGTGTGACCGGCCTGAATCCGAAGATTTGAGGTGGGCCGTGGTTAGGGTTGACGGGTACTGACCCTCGTAGTGCCCGCGGACATCTCGAGGGGAGCTGTCGACCCGCCCAGATGGGATGAGCCTGTGATTCGTTTCGAACACGTGACGAAAACATATCAGCGTAAGAGCGCGCCCGCCCTCACTGATCTGTCGATCGAGTTTGAGCGTGGCGAATTCGCTTTTCTCGTTGGGGCTTCAGGCTCGGGAAAATCGACAATGCTCAGGCTCATTTTGAAGGAAACTAATCCGACCTCTGGTTCCATTTTTGTGGCGGGCAAGGACCTTTCGCGTCTGTCGAGCTGGAAAGTTCCCCGGCTCCGCCGTGAAATCGGGATGGTATTCCAGGACTTCCGTTTGCTGCCCTCGAAGACGGCGTTCCAGAATGTGGAGTTTGCGCTCCAGGTCATTGGGACTCCGGGCAGAGTGGTGAAAAAGCTCGTGCCCGAGGTTCTCGACATGGTGGGCTTGGCAGACAAAGGAAAACGGCTTCCGCATGAGCTGTCTGGTGGCGAGCAGCAGCGTGTTGCCATTGCGCGTGCGTACGTGAATCGGCCCACGATCCTTCTTGCCGATGAGCCAACGGGCAACCTCGATCCGGAAACGGCCAAGGGGATTATGGATCTTCTCGCAGACATCAACGATCGCGGAACGACCGTTCTCATGGCTACTCACGACGAGAAAGCAGTGAATCGCTTGAACAAACGTGTGGTCGAACTCGTCGATGGGCACGTTGTGCGTGATGAGAAGCGCGGCCACTATCGAGGATCCTCCGATGAGAGCGTGATCTCGGGCGCGGTACCCGATGGTGAGGCAGCGGGGGAGCGACAGCCGTCGGACTCCGCGACCGGAGGAAGTGTGCGCGCCTCAGACGTAGCTTTCGAGCGGTTTGACGAAACCGCGAGCGGTGACGAGCGCATGGGCGATTTCGATCGCGCCTTCGAGGAATCGGATACGGGCGAGGAGGATGAACTCGCATGAGGCTTCGCTACATCCTTAAAGAAAGCTTCGGAGGGCTTCGTCGCAACATCGCGATGGTGATTTCCGTCGTGATTGTGACCGCGGTTTCGCTCACGTTCGTGGGAGCGGGGCTTCTGATGCAGAAGCAGATTGTCGCGCTTCAGGGCATCCTCGTGAAGAACTCGCAAATTAGCGTCTATATGTGCTCTCCGCATTCGACGGCGACATCATGTGCCGGCGGCGCTGCGACGGACGCACAGATTGCCGAGGTCCGTGAGGCGCTCAAGGGTGATATTTTGGGCCCGTATATCGCGTCCGTGGATGAGCGCTCCCAGGAGGAAGCTCTCGAGGTGTACCGCGATCAGTTTGGCGGTGAGAGCTTTGCGCAGGATTTCACTGCCGAAGATATGCCGGTGAGTTTCCACATCACGCTTGTGGAGGCGGAGCGCTCGAGTGCTGTCGTGGATTTCTTCCAGGGGAGAGAAGGGGTCGATGAGGTATCCGATCTTCTCGCGGTATATGCACCGTTTATTTCGATCTTGAATCAATCAACTGTCTTTGCGATCTCTCTCGCTGTCGTCATGTTGGTGGCGGCGGTGCTCCTCGTTGCGACGACGATCCGTATGTCGGTGGCGAATAGAAGGCGTGAGATTGCGATTATGCGCCTTGTAGGCGCGAGCAATATCTTTATTCGCTTGCCATTCCTTCTGGAGGGGGCTGTTGCCGCACTGATCGGCGGAGCGCTGGCTACCGGTGTACTTTCGCTCGCCATTAAATATCTTGTGGAGGGCTGGCTCGCTCCGACTCTCGGAGCTGATCTCATCCACATGACGATGTCGGACCTGTTGTGGGTAGGACCTATTTTGCTCGCGCTCGGTGCTATTCTCGCGATAGGCTCGTCCGTCGTTTCGCTCAACCGCTATTTGAAGGTGTAGGCAGGTTCTGGATATGTCGAATGATGAGGGGAAAATGAATTTTCTTTCTCGACGCGCACTCGTGAAAGGTGCGTCGTTCGCTGCCGTTCTCGGCCTAGCCTCGTCAGGCATTTTTTCGCACGACCATGTGCTCGCTGATGATATCGACGACAAGAAGAAACAAAAGAAGAGCGTCGACGAAAAGCTTGCAGCGTTGCGCGAGGACCTCAACGAGGTTGACACGGAGCTTGCCGACGCGTACCTCGCCCTTGCCGAAACTGAGGCGAGGATTCCCGATGCGCAGACACGCCTCGACTCTGCGCGCTCCGCGCTCGAAGCGGCGAAAGCTGAGGACGCCCGACAGGCGAAGCGGCTCGAGGCCGCGCAAGCCGAGGAGAGTGAAATCCGGCAGGCCGTCGAAAGTGGCCAGCAAAAGATTTCGCAGTCGAACGAGGACGTCTCACGGGCCTCTATCGAGGCGTATAAAGGCACGGGTGCTCCCAATCCCGCGTCGATTTTCTTGAATTCGGAGGATCCGCAGGACGCGGTCGATCGAACGATGAACTACCGCCTCACGCTTCAAGCGCAAGGCGCGACGCTCACGGATCTTCGCGGTCAGCAAGCCACGAATGTGAACTCCGCGGACCGGCTTGAGGCGATCCGTGCCGAGATCGAGGACCTCAAGAAGAAGTCAGCGGCTGCGGTCGCCGAGCGCCGCCAGGCTGAGAGCGAAGCGGCGCAGGCAAAGAAAGACCTCGATGGTCTTTACGCTTCGCAGAAATCTCAGGCGGCGAACCTCGAAACGCTCAAGGACAAGTATCGAGCGTCGGAATCGGCGCTCGAATCCCAGTCGAGCGCTCTCGAAACAGACATTCAGCAACTCATCGAAAAAGAGCGTCAGGAAGCGCTTGCGCGCCAGCGCGAGCAAGAACGGAAGGCTCGGGAGGCGCGCGAGGCTGAGGAGCGCCGGGCAAAGCGCGAGCGGCGTAAGCCTCGCAAGATCTCCGCGCCGAAGCCTGAGAGTGGCGGTGGCGCATCGTCGGGTGGCTTCCGCGATCCCGTTTCGGCGCGCCGCAGCTCGATGTTTGGCTATAGGTTCCACCCCGTGTACCACACGCGCAAGCTCCACAAGGGTATGGATTATGCGGCGGCATGCGGGACTCCCGTGGGGGCGATGGCTGCGGGCAAGGTTCTTGCGACGACTCACAACAGCGGCGCCGGGAACAAAGTCATCGTGAGCCATGGCCTGTATAACGGTCAGATCCTCACGACCTCGTATCACCACCTTCAGGGGTTCGCGGTCTCTGCCGGCCAGCGGATCGAGGCCGGGCAGACCGTGGGCTACGTCGGCTCCACGGGAGCCTCGACTGGCTGTCACCTACATTTCGAGACGCACCTCGACGGCACGGCGCTCGACCCCCGCAAATTTGTGGGATACTAGGCGGTCAATGTGTCAGCAGCTGTGGAGGGATGAACGTGGCCACGAAGGCTGGAAAGAAGCAGGCGCCCGTAGCGCCGGAGCGAAAAAAGCAGCTTATCGCCTCGAATAAAAAGGCGCGCCACGACTACCACATCGATGCGACGTGGGAGGCCGGCGTGGTCCTCCAGGGCACCGAGGTGAAGTCGCTGCGCGAGCGCGGTGCGTCTCTCGTTGATGGCTACTGCTATATCGACAACGGCGAAGTGTGGATGGATGCCGTGCACATCGCTCCGTATGTACGGGGTACGTGGACGAATCACGCGGCGCGCCGCAAACGTAAGCTCCTGTTGCACAAACGCGAGATCCTGAAACTCATGAATAAGACTCGCGAAAAGGGGTACACGATCATCCCCCTATCGATCTACTTTCTCGGCTCGCACGCCAAGGTCGAGATCGCGCTTGCTCGCGGCAAGAAAGAATGGGATAAGCGCCAAACCCTGCGCGAAAAGCAGGATGCTCGCGAGGCTCAACGCGCGATGAGGCGGCGGGAGATGCTCAGCTAGCGTCGGAACCACCCGTACGCCAGGTTCCGCGGTGGCGAAGGGGCCGACGCTTGCCCTCGAGAATAGAGCCCTTGGCGGTAGGCGTTGAAAGCTGTATACTGAACTGCTGCGCCGGAAGGTGCAACAGATTTTTGATAATCGAATAGGGTGTGCGAATCAGGCACGCATCCCACCCGCAGTTGCGGGTGCAGATTATCTGGCACGTTCCGTTTACGGGCGTTGCCACCCGATACGGGGTCGATCGGTTTCGACGGTAGTTGTCCAGCGAGGGGAAGCGGGCCGAGGATCCAGGGTTATCTCGATAACGCTCCCTGGAAAACAATAAGTGCCGAACCTAAGCGCACTGACTTCGCTCTCGCTGCCTGATCAGCGACAGCAGTCTGGACCGTCAGGGATTGCCTTCGATCTGACCTGTCCATCATCTAGAGGGCCACTGCTACCAACCCTGGTCACCGGGGTTGGATGAACACCTCAGAGTGACTGAGCCCGTCAGCGACGTGTCCGTGTGAGCGCTGGGGCTGAGAAAACGATGTCGCGGACTGCGCCCGGAGAAGCCCTGGCTTCGCACTATCGGACGCGGGTTCGATTCCCGCCGGCTCCACGATGAGGGCGCCCACTATGCACAGTGGGCGCCCTTTTTTGTTGCTTTGTGGATTGGGCAAACAGGTTCTGGCCTGCGTTGATATGGTGGAGCCAGTGGTGTGTATGACTACAACACCTTTAGATTTGTCCATTGGGTGAAAAGGCATGCATATGAGCAACTCCGCGGATCTCGCTATTGCAGATAGATGGGACGCCGGGGACTTGGGCTGCGGCGAACTCGTCATGAAGCTTCGCTCGCGTATGCTCGCCCTGAGTCCGGGAGAAATCTTCGAGCTGATCGCCACCGACGAAGGCGCGATCATCGACATCCCCGCCTGGTGCAGTCTCACCGGGCACACTCTTGCCGTGGCGCAGCCGCCGCGGTTCTTGATCCGACGAAAGGATTCCTGACATGTCCAAGATCTGTGTGAGCATCACCCACGCCAAAGACGATGTTGACAAGGCGACCGTGGGCTTCGTCATCGCCAATGCCTCGATCGCCTCCGATCAGGAAACCGTCGTGTTCCTTTCCTCCGAGGGGGCGCGGCTCGCTGAAGAAGGTTACGCCGACGACCTTCACGAGGAGGGCTTCGCGCCGCTCAAGGAACTGATCACCAACTACGCCGAAGCTGGCGGCACGATCTGGGTGTGCTCGCCGTGCTACAAGAAGCGTGGACTGGACGAAGGCAAGCTCATCAACGGCGCGACGATCGTCGGCGGCGCGAAGCTCGTCGAGTACATGTCCCAGGGCGCTAGCTGCGTGAGCTACTGACGGCTGCTACTCGAATACCGCCATGACGAACGCTCAAGAGTTCACCCCGGCCACCTTCAAGGACGGCTTGAAGGGCCACACCAGTTTTGACGGTGGAGATCTGGATTGTGGCAACGGACTGCTGTTGCTGATCCGCAAACATCTGGATCCCCTGGATCCGGGAAAGTTCCTGGAGATCGCCTCCGTGGATTCCACGGTGGAGGTCGACTTGCCTAGCTGGTGCAGTATGACCGGGAATGACCTGGTCGATACGACTACCACGACCGTGCAGTTTCAGGGGCGCGAACTCACCCAGTGGCGGTTCTTGGTGTGCAAGGGGGCCTACGAGGGCGCAGCGAGCATGCCTCAGCAGGAGAACACCCCCGAGGCACTCGTGCCCGCGGCAGGCAAAGGAAAGAAACTCCGTAAACGCCCGCAAATGGCGATTACGCAGGAAGTGGTCACGCCACATATTCCTGCCGAGCTTCCCGAGCCTGCTGCGGCGCCCGCGCTCGAGCCCCTGGCCGTGCACACTATGGGCAGCTGGCCGCGGCCGTCGTGGCTGATTCGCGCACTGCATGAGCATCTGGAAGGCCGACTCTCCCAGGAGGAGTTTGACGCTACCGCTGATGACGCCGTGCAGCTTGTCGTGGCAGCGCAAGAACGCGCCGACGTCGACGTCGTCACCGACGGTGAAATGCGCCGCGATAACTACTCCAGCTTCGTAGGGGGTCTGCTGCAGAACTGTCAGCTCATTCCCATCACGGATCTGTTGCCGTACGTTGATGATCCGGTGCAGTTTGAACGTGAGCTGCGCGCCCTCGATGTGCCGGCAGGGGAGGTTCGCCACCCGGCGGTATTCGGGCCGCTCGGCCGTGACAGATCCCTTGCTGTGCATGAAGCCCAATACCTGAAGACCATCACCGATCGCGCGGTGAAGGTGGATCTTCCCGGCCCGTACCTCCTCACTCGCACCATGTGGATGGAGTGCGTTTCCGATCGCGCCTACCCCGACCGGGAAACCCTCGCCACCGACGTGGTCCGGATTCTGCGGGAGGAAATCGCCGAGCTTCTCGCCGCAGGCGTCGCGTTGGTGGAAATTGACGAGCCCGTGCTTAGCGAAGTGGTCTACGGCAACGAAGGTGGCGGCGGTCGTACATTCATGTGCGGGGCGCTCGGTGAGCGTAAAGCAGTGCAGCCGGAGCTGGAATTTGCGCGGGATCTGATTGCGCAGGTAGCGGAGGGCTTTCCTGCCGATCGCCTGGGTATTCACGTGTGCCGTGGCAACTGGACCCCCGATGAGTCCAAGGCACTTTCCGGAGACTACGCGCCTTTGCTCCCGCTCCTGTCATCCGTACCGATCGGCAACGTCATTGTGGAAACATGCACGCCGCGCGCCGGGGACTGGGAGCATCTGACGGGCCTGCGCGAAGACCAGCGCATCGGTATCGGCATCTTCAACCAGAAGGCGCCGCAAGATGAAACCTTCGAAGCTGTGCTCGAGCGCGGGCGTACCGCAGTGAAGATGTTCGGCAAGGATCGAGTGCTCCTGAATACCGACTGCGGCTTCGCGACGTTTGCCGATAATCCAATCGTGGCGGGGAAGCAGGCTGAAGCGGCAATGGCGATGCTCGTCAAGGTGCGCGACGCCCTGCGGTAGAGCGTTCCGGCGCCTTCGTGCCTTCCCTCGTTAGCGCTCGGGCCGTGTAGCGGGGGCGTTTGATAGCCACGTCGCGCGCATTGCCTCGGCGAGCGGACGCAGGTCGTTGCGCATGATGCGCTGCGTGTTAGCGCTCGGAGAGATGCCGAGGCGCGCCGCGGTATCGCCGTTTGATTCGCCCTCGAGGATTCCGCGTAAGCTTCCGCAGGCGCCCCCCTTGAGCGCGCTCACGTGTGCGTCGATCAAGTGGCATAGCGCTTCGGGCGGGGGCGTGTCGTGGCCTTGCGGGGCTTGTGTTCCGACGGTTGCCCGGCGACCGTCGGACTTTTTATTTTCCGAGGTTGCTGCACTGAGCCCGGTGCGTATACCTGAGAACCCGGAGGTTTGGGCGAGTTCTTCTGTGCGCTCAAGGGCCTCGCGCGCGGCCCACCAGGCGGAGCCGTCCTGGATGCCGGCGCCTTCGTCGATGATGCGGATCTCGCCGGCTCCGATTCCGAATCGAATGTCGATGTCATGCTCGCGAAGGTGGAGCCTGAGGATGTGGGTGGCGCGAAGGGCGTCGCCGTGGGTGGCGAACACGCCTTGGATTTCGTCGCCGACGGTAGGGTGGAGGCGTTCGTGTGATGGTGTCTGAATCGCGTTGAGCGCACTGGTGAGGTGTTCGTGGAGCGCGGTGCGGTTGTGATCGCGAGAGTTGACGATGTCGCCGATGACAGCGACGGCGTAAGCCTGATCCTTCACTGGTGCCATATGTAGAGAATAGCTTAATTCGTCCCAAATGTAGGAAATGCCTAAACGGGTGGTGTTGTGACGGTTGTGTGGAGCGCGCTTGCGCTAACTGTGTGTGGCTGTGGAGCCGTGGCGGGCAATGGGGTTATTCGCGCGCTTTTGCGGCGCATTGATGAAGGCGGGGCTCGTGCCGCCGCCGTGCAGGGCACCCTCATGGGGGCGCAAAAAGAATTGCCGGGAGGGCGATGGATCGGCATTCTCGAGCGAATCGCTGTCTACGTCTCGATTGTTGCGGGCTTCCCGACGGGTATCGCTGTCGCGCTTGCCGTGAAGGGGCTCGGTCGGTATCCGGAGCTGCGTGCGGAGAAGGAAGGGCGTGAGGCGGCTCGCGTGGGGGAGTTGTTCATTATTGGGACCTTTGCCTCGGTGCTGTGGGCGGCTGCGTGGGCGGGAATCGCCGTGGGGGTGTGTACGCTCCTCGCGGGTGTCGCGTGATTGCGAGAGTGGGAACGATTCGCAATAAATAGGCATATTGCAATATGTGCATGAGTATGGTGTGATTGACGCATGGGAGACAGTTCGCAGATCGACCACGCAGCACACGTATTCAAGGTGCTCGGCAACCCGGCACGCCTCGAAATTGTGCTGCACCTTTCCGATCATGCGTGCACGGTATCGGAGCTCGTGGATCTCACGGGTCTCTCGCAGCCGCTCGTCTCCCAGCACCTCGGGAAACTCCGCGAGGTGCACGTGGTGAAGGGAGAGCGTGAAGGAAGAGCGACGAGGTACTCGATCGCTGATGCCCATGTCACCCACGTCATCCACGACGCACTGGCGCACGCACAAGAAGGAGAACATCATGACTGACCGGAAAGCGGAACACACCCCCACGGAGCATGCACACGGCGAAGGCTGCGGCCACGAAGCAGTCCAGCACGGTGACCACGTGGACTACAAGCACGACGGCCACCTGCATGCAGAGCACGGCGACCACTACGACGAGCACCAGCCGCAGGCTGAGCACACCGTCGCCGATCACCAGCACGGCGAGGATTGCGGACACGAGGCTGTCGAGCACGACGACCACGTTGACTACATCCACGACGACCACCGCCACGCGGAGCACGGCGACCACTACGACGAGCACTGAGCAAACGTCGGGACAGTACGGTCGGGGGCCTAGGCCTCAACCGGTGTTCTGATACGAGAAAGGCCCGGCCATGGGTTTGAACTGCTCCCCATTAGTTGGACTGAGAAATCAGTTACTGACTAGTGGGGAGTAGTTTTCGTTGAGAGCACGGAGTTCGCTGAGTGAGCATCAGCGCGAGCAGTTGGTTGGACTGTTTGAGCAAGGCATGGGCTATAGAGCCGCTGCCATTGCTCTTGGTCAGACGCGCGTGGAGGTTGCTACCTCGATTTGCGGGTGGCGTACCAGGCGCCGATGATCACCAGGACCTGCGCTGGGATGCGGAGTGCGACGACGGAGGTCGGGATGCCGAGCTTCTCCGTCACTTCGGGGTTGCGGAGCTGATCGATCGCAGCGGGAAGAGTTCCGGCGAGCATGATGGTCGCGGCCCAACGAGCGATGGGGTTGAGGGGCGGGATGAGGAAGCTCGCCCCGATCCCTGTGAGGGCGACGGTCGCGGCGCCCTGCACCCGGTCGCCATGTTCAGCGATCTGTTCCGGGACGAGGGCGGTGAAGAATTCGCGGTGAGTGGCTTGGATGATGCCGGCTCCGATGAACAGGGTCCCGAGGCCGGTGCGTAGAACGGTCTGCTTCTTCGACATGGTGTTCTCCTAGTTGTGCTGGTGGGCCTGGCCCCTGGAAAGTAGACACGTCGGGGGCTAACTATGCTGCTTGGGTCAGTGTAGCTGAATTAAGCGCTTCGAAATCAACGGGGGCTAGGAAGTCAACGGGGGCTAGAAGGTTGCACCAGGAGTGCCGCCTGCGCGTGTTGTAGCGCATGCACCACCGGAAGATTTCCTGGGAGCGAACCAACCCCCGGATAGCACATGAGGATGCCGTTCTGATGGATTGGACCAGAATCGGGCGTGTATAAGGTGCGAAACCTTATACACGCCCGATTTATACCGTTTGATCAGTAAGAACCCCGAAAATCAGACACACATTTTGCTACTTACCCCCCCTTGAAGCCCTAACCGCCTAGAGTTAAACCAGTCCAACTTTCGGGGGCCAGTTCAGATGCCGGGCCTTTCGCTATTGGGAGTGGTCGGAGGTCAAACCCCCGTGGCCCCCGTGCAATTCAGGGCAATGGGGGAGAGAGCTTGGGTCAAACCCCCACAACCCCTATGCAATTCAGGGCGATGGGAAACTCAGTTTTCGGCGTCGCGAGCCGCGACAAATGCCTGGACGGCGCGGTCGATATCCTCGCTCGTGTGGGCCGCCGAGAGCTGTACGCGGATACGTGCCTTCTCCTTCGGCACGACCGGGTAGCTGAACGCCGTGACATACACGCCGTGCTCAAGCATACGATCGGCAATGCGGCCCGCGAGGGCGGCGTCGCCGAACATCACGGGGACGATGGCGTGTTCGCCCTCGAGCAGCTCAAACCCGGCTTCGGTCATAGCGCTGCGGAAATGCTCCGCATTCTCGAACAGCTTCGTGCGAAGCTCACCCGAATTCTTCACGAGGTCGAGAGCGGTAATGGTCGCTTCAACGATCGCCGGCGCGAGTGAGTTCGAGAAGAGGTAGGGGCGGGCGCGCTGACGCAGAACATCGATGATCTCCTGATGCGCCGACACGTACCCACCGCTTGCGCCGCCGAGGGCCTTACCGAACGTGCCCGTGTAGATATCGACGCGATCCGAAACTCCGAAGTGCTCGGGGGTGCCCGCACCCGTCTCGCCCATGAAGCCCACGGCGTGCGAGTCGTCCACGAGCACGAGCGCGCCGAACTCATCGGCGAGGTCGCAGATCTTGTCGAGCGGAGCGAGGTAGCCGTCCATGGAGAAGACGCCGTCGGTCACGATGACGGTGCGGCGGGCGCCCTTCGCGGCCTCGAGCTGGGTGCGAAGATCGTCCATGTCGGCGTTCTTGTAGCGGTAACGCGCGGCCTTCGACAGGCGGATGCCATCGATGAGGCTCGCGTGGTTGAGCTCATCGGAAATGATGGCGTCTTCTTTCGTGAAGAGTGACTCAAAAACGCCACCGTTCGCATCGAAGCACGAGGAAAACAGGATCGTATCGTCGGTTCCGAGGAACTCGCTCAGCTTCTGTTCGAGGACCAGGTGGCGATCCTGGGTGCCGCAGATGAAGCGCACGCTCGCCATGCCGAACCCGCGCTCGTCCAGGGCGCGCTTTGCGGCGGCGATGAGCTCGGGGTGATCGGCGAGACCGAGGTAGTTGTTCGCGCAGAAGTTCAGGACGTCGCGGCCTTCTGCATCGCGCGCGGAAGCAGCCGAGACCGCATTCGACTGCGGGGTGAGAATCGGGCGCTCATTCTTGTACGTTCCGGCCTCGCGAATGGCGTTGAGTTCCGCGGTCAGCTCGTCTTTCATGCTCGTGTACATCGATACTCCTTAAATGTTTTCCCAGTCGAGAACGATCTTGCCAGCTTCGCCTGAGCGCGCGAGCGCGTAGGCATCCGCCCACTTTTCAGCGGGCAGCACGTCGGTCACGGTCGACAGCACGCGCTCGCGAAGAATCTTCGAGGTGCGCACCATAGCGTTCATGGCGTTCCACGTTTCGAACATTTCGCGTCCGTAGATGCCCTGGAGGGTGAGCATGCGCGTCACGACGGTCGTCCAGTTGATCTCGAACTGCTTCGAGGGCAGGCCAAGCATGGAGATTTTGCCGCCGTGGTTCATATTGTCGATCATGTCTTGGAGGGCGCTTGCCTGCCCGGAGATCTCAAGGCCGACATCGAAGCCCTCGCGCATGCCGAGAGACGCCTGCGTGTCGCGAATACTTGTGTTCGAGACGTCAATCTGGGCATCCGTGCCCATGTCCTTTGCCATCGCGAGGCGGTGCTCCTTGACGTCGGTGATCGCGATGTAGCGTGCACCGGCGTGGCGAGCAACGGCGGCGCACATGAGCCCGATCGGGCCAGCGCCGGTGATGAGAACATCCTCGCCAACGAGTGGGAATTTAAGCGTCGTGTGCACGGCATTGCCGAGCGGATCGAAAATCGCGCCGAGCTCGGGCGTGATGACCTTTTCGCCACCATCGTCGTGATGAACCCACACGTTTTGCTGCGGGATGACGACGTACTCGGCAAACGCGCCATCGCGCTGCACACCGATCGAGCGCGTGCGAATGCACATGTGGCGGCGTCCCGCGCGGCAGTTGCGGCAAATGTCGCACACGACGTGGCCCTCGCCCGAGATGCGATCGCCAACGCGCACGTCCACGACGTCGTCACCGATCTCGGTGACTTCCCCGTAGAACTCGTGGCCCGGCGTGAACGGGACCGAATCGCACATGTCCTGTGCGGAAGCATCCCACTCGAGGATGTGCAGGTCGGTGCCGCAGATACCGGCGCGCATGACACGCACTTTGACATCGTTGGGGCCGACCTGCGGCTCCGGGATGTCAACGATCTCGAGTCCCTTTTGTGGGGCGGACTTGCGAAGGGCTTTCATAAGAACCTCTCTGTTCGGTAGGGATGCGCCTCAATGGTAGGGGTGTCGTGCTGAACGAGACTCGGATGCGGGCGCACCTGCCGCATGTGAGGGATGCTTGTGTCCACTCCCACGGACGAATGCGGCGATCCGGCGACTACGATGGAGGCGATATGACCTCCAGCAACGAGAACACTGGCGCGCGCCCCGGCAGGGCGAAGCCGCGCCTTGCGATCACCTACCCCGCTGACCTTCCCGTCTCTCAGCGGCGTGAGGAAATCCAGCGAGCGATTCGCGACAACCAAATCGTGATCGTCGCTGGCGAGACAGGTTCCGGCAAAACCACGCAGCTTCCGAAAATGCTCCTCGAACTCGGCTACGGTGGCCGCGGTCGCATGATCGGTCACACGCAGCCCCGAAGGATCGCCGCCCGAAGCGTCGCGAGTCGCATCGCGGAGGAATTGGGCGAGAAGCTTGGCGAGGGAAGCGTCGGATACCAGGTGCGGTTTACGAAAAACACCGCCACATCCACGCGCCTCAAGGTCATGACCGACGGCATCCTCCTCTCGGAGATTCACGGCGACAGGCTGCTGAAGAAATACGACGCCATCATCATCGACGAGGCTCACGAGCGCAGTCTCACGATCGACATGCTGCTCGGCTACCTCAAGCGCATTGCCCGCCGTAGGCCCGAGCTGAAAATCATCATTACCTCGGCGACAATCGACCCCGAGCGCTTCGCCGAGTTCTTCGGAAAGAAGGATCGCGCGGGCGACCTGCACCCCGCCCCCATCATCGAGGTGTCGGGCCGCACCTACCCCGTTGAGGTGCGCTACCGGCCGCTCGTCCTCGAGCCTGAGATCGGTGAGGTGGACGAACTCGCAGACATCCGCAGCGAGGAGCGCGACCTCACCGAGGCGATCGTCGATGCGTGCGATGAACTGATCGCCGAGGGGCCCGGCGACATCCTCGTGTTTCTCCCGGGTGAGCGTGAGATCCGCGAGGTGGGAGAAGAGCTCCAAACGCACGTGAAGAAACGCGCGGGGGCGGCTAGTCGAATCGACGTTCTGCCTCTCTTTGGCCGCCTCTCAGAGCAGGATCAACAGAAGATCTTCAGCCCGCCGAAAGACGGCCGCCGTCGGATCGTTCTCGCGACGAATGTCGCGGAAACCTCCCTCACCGTTCCAGGCATTAAATACGTCGTCGACTCGGGCCTCGCCCGCATCTCACGTTACTCGCAGCGTACGAAAGTGCAGCGCCTCCCGATCGAGCCGATCAGTCAGGCGAGCGCGAAGCAGCGTTCGGGTCGATCCGGGCGCACGAGCCCCGGCATAGCGATTCGCCTCTATTCCGAGCAGGATTTCGACACGCGGCCCGAGTTCACCGAACCAGAAATTCTTCGTACGGCCCTTGCGAGCGTCGTCCTGCAGATGACCGCTCTCGGGCTCGGTGACATCGAGAGCTTCGAGTTCGTTGAAGCCCCCGATAAGCGCGCGGTGCGTGATGGCGTGCGCCTTCTCGAGGAACTTGGTGCGATCCGCAGCGAGAAGAATGCCCCAGGTGGACGAGCGCTCACGGCGATCGGCGAGCAGATCTCGCGTTTTCCGCTCGACCCGCGCATGGCGCGCATGCTCCTCGAGGCCGATAAGCGCGGTGCACTCCGCGAAGTCCTCGTGATCGTCGCCGCGCTCTCGATTCAGGATCCGCGCGAGCGTCCCCTCGAGAAGAAAGCGCAGGCGGATCAGCTGCACGCGCGTTTCACTCACGACACGAGTGACTTCCTCACCTACCTCAACCTCTGGCGGCACTTGAGCGAGCGCCGCAAGGCACTCTCCAACTCGGCATTCAAGCGCGAAGTCAAGAGCGAGTACCTGCACTACGTGCGTATTCGTGAATGGTGGGACCTCCACGCACAACTCAAAGACATGTGCCGCGACGTGGGGCTGCGGCCGTCGGATAACCCGGCGAGCGAGGCGACCATCCATCAGAGCTTGCTGGCCGGGCTTCTGAGCCACGTGGGGCTCTACGACGAGCGCACGCGCGACTACCAGGGCGCGCGCAATTCTCGGTTCGTGATCTGGCCCGGAAGCACGATCGCGAGGAAGCGCCACGATTACGTCATGGCCGCTGAGCTCGTGGAAACATCGCGCCTGTTCGCCCGCACGGCCGCGAAGATCGATCCCGCGTGGATTGAGGACGTCGGCCCTCACGTCATGAAGCGCAGCTACTCCGAGCCGCATTGGAGCTCGAAGAAGGCAAGCGCGATGGCGTACGAAAAAGCGACCCTGTTTGGCGTCCCGATTTTCGCGCGCCGCGCCGTCGCCTACGGCCGCATCGATCCCGAGCTTTCGCGCGAGATTTTCATTCAGCATGCCCTCATCGAGGGGCAGTGGAACACCCGCCACCACTTCTTCCGCGACAATGTGCGACTCATCGAGGAACTCGAAGAGCTTGAAAACAAGGCGCGGCGCAGGGACCTCATCGCGGGCGACGCCGCACTGTTCGAGTTTTATGACGCGCGTATCCCCGCGAAGGTGACGAGCGGGCGGCACTTCGATGCGTGGTGGAAGAAGCAGCGTCATGAGACCCCCGAGCTCTTGCATCTCACTCGTGAGATCTTGCTCGAGGGCGACGCGGAGGACCACGCCGCAGGCTTCCCCGACACGTGGGTGCAGGGGGACATCACGCTCGCGCTTCGCTATGCATTCGAGCCTTCGGCTCGAGGTGCCTCCGACGGTGACCAGCCGAAATCGACGGCCCACTTCAAGGATGGTGTCACGGCCCTCGTTCCCCTCGCCGTGCTCGGCAGGCTCGAGCCGAAGGGCTTTGATTGGCTTGTGCCTGGCATGCGCGAGGAAAAAATTGCCGAGCTCATTCGGACCCTCCCGAAGCCGATTCGCCGTCATCTCATCCCCGCGCCGGACAAGGCACGCGCCGTTGCCCAGATCCTGCGCGACGACGACCCGAATACGGGCGAGCGCTTCGTCGAAGCTGTTGCCGACGAACTCGTGGCGCTTCCCGGTGTCCCCGACGACCTGCCGCTCTACGGCGATGAATTCGATGCGAGCAAACTTCCCGCGCACCTTCGTATGCATTTCTCGGTGCGCGATGATCGCGGGCGCGAGATCGGCTCGGGCGATGACCTTCTCGCACTCAAGAAGGCACACCGCGCACGTGTCGAGTCAAGCGCGGCCCGGCAAGCTGAGTCCTTTGGCGACCGCGATCTCAACGGATTTCCTGACTTCGAGATTCCCCGCACGAAACGCAACCGGCAAGGTGGGCTCAATGTTGTCGTGTATCCCGCGCTCAAACTCCGCGAGGATAGCGGCGGTGTGAGAGTCGACCTCACCGCGCTGCCGACTGTCCTCGATCAGCGCCGCGAGCACGTCCGTGCCGTGACGCACCTCGTGACCGAAACACTCGGGTCGAACTCTGCGCAGGTGCTCGGCTCGCTCCCGAATCCCACGAAGCTTGCGATTTCGCAGTCCAGTTACGGGAGCGCAAAGGCGCTTTTGAGCGATGCGGCGCTCGCCGCGAGCGCCGAGTTGATTTCCCGAACGGAAAACGGTGGTCTTGTGTGGACGAAGGCCGATTTCGACGCGCTCGTCGAGGCCGTGCGTGCCGAGCACGCAGGCCTTTCACGCACGCTCGTGCTCGCCGCCGTCGACGCTCTCGCCCTTCACGCGAAGCTTCAGCGGGCCGTCTCCAAAGTTTCGAGCCTCTCGGTGCTGCAGCAACTCACCCAAATCCGCGAGCACGCCGACTCGCTCTCCTCCGGGAGGTTCATTTCGCGCACGCCTGCGCACATCGTTCCCGAGATTCCTCGCTACCTGAAGGCCGACATCCACAGGATCGAGAAAATGCAGGACAACCCTGCGCGCGATGCCCAACTTGCGTGGCAGATCGAGGATCTTGCCGGCATGTTCGAGAAGGCAAAATCGAAACTCTCGGCCGAGGCGCTCGAAAGCGATGAGGCGCGCGAGATTCCCTGGATGCTCGAAGAGCTGCGAGTCTCGTTCTTTGCGCAGCAACTTGGAACGCGGTACACGGTTTCGGAAAAGAGAGTGCGCCGCGCGATCGCGGATCTTCGCTAAGTCCCGGCGGAAAGGTCGCGGCCGTGGAAGGATGAAATCATGGCTACGCACACACCTGACAGCACCGAACCCACGCGTCTTGAGACCGGAACCGAAGCCGTCGAACGTCGCATTTTTGAGGCCCACGAAGGCGGAAAGCTCACAGTCGAGCCCACCGCTCCGATCGACAACGCTGACGACCTCGCGATCGTCTACACGCCGGGCGTGGCCCGCGTCGTCGAGGAAATCGCGGAAAAGCCCGAGAAAGCCCGCGAGTACACGATCAAGAAGAACACCGTCGCGGTCGTGACCGACGGCTCCGCCATCCTAGGGCTCGGCGATCGAGGCCCCCTCGCCGCGCTGCCCGTGATGGAAGGAAAGGCGGCGCTCTTTTCGCGTTTCGCGGACGTGGATGCCTTCCCGATCTGCCTCGATGCGCACGAGGTTGAGGACATCGTCGCGCACGTCAAGGCGATCGCACCTGCCTTCGCGGGAATCAACCTCGAAGACATCTCCGCGCCGCGCTGTTTCGAGATCGAAGATCGACTGCGTGCCGAGCTGGACATTCCCGTGTTTCACGACGACCAGCACGGTACCGCCGTGTGCGTTCTTGCGGCGCTCACGAACGCGCTCACGATCGTGGAAAAGCCGATTGAAGAGGTCCGCATCGCGATGTCGGGTGCGGGCGCTGCGGGCACGGCAATCCTGCGGCTTCTCCTTGCGGCGGGCGCGCGCGATGTGATTGTCACAAACTCGAAGGGCATCGTTCGAGAAGGTCGCGAGGCCGGGGACCGCCTCGAGTGGATCGCTCATCATACGAACCCTCGCAAAGTGGAGGGCGGGCTGCGCGAGGCCGTTGCGGGGGTCGATGTGTTTATCGGCGTGAGCGTCCCGAACATTCTCGATGAGTCGATGCTGAGGAGCATGAACGAGCGCGCGATCGTCTTCGCGCTCTCGAACCCCGTGCCCGAGGTCGACCCCGAGATCGCCTGGAAGCACGCCGCCGTCGTAGCGACGGGACGCAGTGATTTTGCGAACCAGATCAACAATGTCCTTGCGTTCCCCGGTGTGTTCCGCGGGCTTATCGACGCCCACGCGTGCGAGGTCACCGACGAGGCACTTCTCGCGGCGGCCCAGGCGATCGCGTCCGTTGTCAGCAACGACGAGCTTTCAGCGCGCCACATTGTGCCGAGCGTGTTTGACGAGCGCGTCACGCCCGCGGTTGCGCGCGCCGTGGCCCGCACGGGGGAGCCCCGCTAGGATCGAGGCATGAGTACGACACGCATTCGCTTCACGGCCTCGATCTCGGACCCGAACTCCCCGGACCACGGTGCCCCGCAGGCACCCGCTGCCCCCGGCGCTGCGCCGAGCTCGACGGCAGTGCTCGAACGTGAGGAGCAGACGGAGGACGCCGATCCAGGCGATCACGATCGCTTCGCCCACTACGTGCAGAAAGAAAAGATCGCGAAGGCTGCGCTCAACAACTCGCCGGTGATCGCGCTGTGTGGCAAAGTGTGGGTTCCTGGCCGCGACCCGAAGAAGTACCCCGTGTGCCCGCAGTGCAAAGAGATCTACGACGGCATTGGTGACGGAAGCAACTCAGGCGACGGCGAGGATAAAGGCCGAGGTAAAGGCGGCTTTGGCGGCTTTCGGGGGCTTTTCGGCTCGGGTCGCTGAGATGCTCTAGCCGCTGCCGGGTTTATCGTGGATGGCGCTTATGAATTCCCACGATTCTTCCGCTTCGCCCGACCTGTTCTCGAGTTATCTGGAGTCGACGCGCACCAGTGAGCAACACGCGCCGGCTGTGCACACCCAGTCGACCCCCCGCAAGCCCTCGTCGTTTGCGGCGCAGCAGATGCCGCCCGCATTCCCCGAGCGCGCAGCGTGGGGCACGGCGCCGAAGCTCCGTGCGTGGCAGGCCGAAGCCCTGAACCTTTACCAAGAGCGCCAGCCGCGCGACTTCATGACCGTGGCGACCCCGGGCGCCGGCAAAACAACCTTTGCTTTGCAGATCGCCGCGGGCCTGCTCAAGGAAGGGGTGGTGCGCCGCGTTACCGTGGTTGCCCCGACCGAGCACCTGAAGACCCAGTGGGCGGATTCCGCGCTGCGCGTGGGCATTCAGATCGACCCGAACTTCTCTAATTCCCAGGGTCGGCACGGCGATCACTATCAGGGCGTTGCCCTCACGTACGCGCAAGTGGGGGCGAACCCGAGGTTGCACCGAGCGAGAACCGAGGCGGCTCCCACCCTCGTCATTCTCGATGAGATCCACCATGCGGGCGACGCGCTCACGTGGGGCGATGGTGTCCGCGAGGCCTTTGACCCCGCGAAACGTCGACTCGCACTCACGGGTACCCCGTTCCGCTCGGACGATGCCCACATCCCCTTCGTGCGCTACGAACCTGACGCCGAGGGGGTCATGCGCTCAAAGGCCGACTACACGTACGGCTACCGTCAGGCTTTGCAGGACCACGTGGTGCGGCCCGTGTTGTTCATGACGTATTCGGGGCGAATGCACTGGCGGACGAAAAGCGGGGACGAGGTTTCGGCGCAGCTTGGCAGTCTCGAAACGAAAGACATCATGCAGCAAGCGTGGCGCACGGCGCTCGATCCGAAGGGCGAGTGGATCCCCACTGTTCTTGCGGCAGCCGATCAACGCCTCACCGAGGTTCGTCGTGGCGTGAGCGACGCGGGCGGCCTCGTGATCGCGACGGATCAGTCCACTGCGCGCGCGTACGCAAAGATTCTCGAACGCATCACCGGTGAGAAACCCACCCTCGTCCTCTCGGATGACGCGACCGCGGGCCGCAAGATCGAAGAGTTCAGCGCCTCGCAGGATCGCTGGATGGTCGCGGTGCGCATGGTGTCCGAAGGGGTCGACGTTCCGCGCCTTTCCGTGGGCGTGTATGCAACGTCGACTTCGACCCCGATGTTCTTTGCGCAGGCGGTGGGCCGCTTCGTGCGCTCTCGCACGCGTGGTGAAACCGCGAGCGTGTTTCTTCCCTCGGTCCCCGTTCTTCTCGGCCTCGCAAACGAGATGGAGGTCGAGCGTGACCACGTCCTCGACATGCGCGAAAAAGACCAGCTTGACCCGGAGACGGGCCTCGATGAGGAGGCACTGCGCGAGGCCAATCGCGAGGAGAAGGCGAGCAGTGAGCTTGAGGGCAGCTACGAAGCTCTCGAATCAGATGCCCACTTCGACCGCGTCCTCTTCGATGGTGGCGAGTACGGGACCCTCGCGATGGCGGGGAGCGAGGAAGAGCAGGCGTTTTTGGGAATCCCGGGCCTGCTTGAGCCGGAACAAGTGACGACGCTCTTGCGCGAGCGTCAAAAGAGTCAGCAGCAGCGTTCGTCAGCGCGCTCGAGCGCGCCTGCAGCAGCAACGCACCGCGACGTGACGGCGCTCCGCAAGGAGCTCAGCTCGCTCGTATCGGGCTGGGCGCGCCGCACCGGAACCCCGCACGGTCAGGTGCATAACGAACTGCGCCGCCGCTCGGGTGGCCCGGCCGTTCCGCAGGCGAGCGCGGAACAGATCCAAAAAAGGATCGACATACTGCGCGGCTGGTTCGTGGGCAAGAAGTAGCCCGACGCTTGCCGGGAACTATCGCTCCTTGGCGGTTCGCAGGGAGGCGAGCTCCTCGAGGGAGTGGATGACCGGTAGCACGACATCGCCGTCTTGCCCCGTGCGGATATGCGGATCGGCGAGTGCAAGTTCGTCGAGAGCACGCTCGTGCACACTGCGTGCGGCTTCGATACGCTCCCATTGGCTACGTGAGTCGAGAACTTCACCGCGCTCGACGAGGCGTGTGAGAAGAGGCCGGGAGCCCGGGGCTTGCGATGGCTGATCGCCCTGGTTATCGGCGAGGATGAGCTCGGCGCATGCCTCGCCTTTGGCACCGCGCACGCGATAGGCGCGCTTGCTTCCCCCGACGGTGGCCTTTTGCGCGGACTTCTTCGCAACGGCCTCCATCTCGCCGGATAAGTTCTCGCGTTCGACGAGTTTGAAAACGAAGCCCTGCGCGGGGTGATCGCCGCCGGTCACGAGGCGAGTGCCGATCCCATAGCTATCGACGGGGCTGTCGCGAAGTGCAAACACGCGGTACTCGTCGAGGTCGCTTGTCGCGGTGATCGAGGTGCGCGTCGCGCCGAGCGCATCGAGCTGGGCACGCACCTCGCGGGCCGTTTCGCCGAGGGCGCCGGAGTCGATACGCACCGCGCCGAGGTCGGGGCCCGCGATGGCTACCGCGGATTCGACGGCCGCGGAGATATCGAACGTGTCCACGAGCAGGCTCGTGTGTGCGCCCAGCGAGTTCACTTGAGCCTGGAAGGCTTCCGCTTCGGTGTCGAACACGAGAGTGAAGGCATGGGCGGAGGTGCCAACGACGGGAATCCCGTAGGTTCGGCCGGCCTCGAGGTTCGAGGTTGACGAAAATCCCACGATGGCCGCGGCACGCGAGGCGGCAACGGCGGCATCCTCATGCACGCGCCGCGAACCCATCTCGATGCACGGACGCCCCGCCGCAGCCTGGATCATGCGCGAGCCCACGGACGCAATCGCCGAGTCGTGATTGAGGATGGAGAGCACGAGTGTTTCGAGAAGCACGCACTGCTCGAAGGTGCCTTCGACGCGCACGACGGGGGAGCCCGGGAAAAAGAGCTCGCCTTCCGCATACGCATCGATGTTGCCCTCGAACCGGTAGTCCGCGAGATAGGCGAGCACGTCCTCGGTGAACTGCCCCGTCGACCGCAGAAAATCGAGATCCTCAGCCTCGAAGCGAAACGATTCGAGCGCATCGAGAATGCGGCCAATCCCCGCGAACACTCCGTAGCGTCGCCCCTCGGGAAGCGAGCGGGTGAACACCTCGAACACGCATTGGCGATCCGCGACACCGGCATCACGCGCGGCCTGGATCATGGTGAGTTCGTACAAATCGGTCTTTAGTGAGGTCGTTGGCACAGAGCAAGCCTAAACGAGGAAGCCGGGTAGTCTTAGTGTTCATACCCGTAGTGGAGCCCGAAGTTGAGAGGCGAGGGAGGAAACGCCGTGCGCGAAGACCGCCAGAGCGAGTCCCTGGCAAGCGTCGGAACCGAAACCGACCGAAAGTGGAACACCGTCGTGCTTAACGACTCGGTGAATGAGCAAACGTACGTGACCTACGTGTTTCGCACTCACTTCGGGTACGCCCGCTCCAAGGCCCACGCGCTCATGATGCAGGTCCATACGCAGGGGCGTGCGATCGTGTCGTGCGACGGGCGAGAGACCGCTGAATCTCACGTGGGTGCGATGCACGAATTCGGCCTCCTCGCGATCCTCGAGGAGGCGTAGTGGCGCATTCGTTCATCGCGCGGGCCGACGGTCGACTGATGTGCAGGCTCGAAGCGGAAGAGCGCGCCGTACTCGCGCAAGTAGCGGGCGAAATTACCGACCTCATTCGCGCCGATCTTGAAATCGGCGAGAGTGATGAGACCGGGCAACGCCCGAGCGAGGTGATGTCAGAGGACCCGCTCGCGAGGCTCGAGGCTGAAACTTCGCGCGCGCGGACGGAGGCCCCGCGCGACAGCGCAACTCAACGGCTTTTTCCGCCCGCGAGCGAGAACGATGAAGAGGCGGGCGAGTACCGGCGCCTCACGCAAGGCAACCTCGCCGATGCCCATATCGCGAACTTGAGCGTGCTTCGCGCGAGCCTGGAAGTTGCCGGCGACATCGGGGGCGAAGGGCCGCACGATGAGATCGTGATCGAGCGCTCCGATGCGGTCTCATGGCTCAAGGCGCTCAATGTTATTCGCCTCGTTCTCGCGGACCGCATGGGGATCGAGAACGACGGTGACTTCGAAGCGCTCCAGCTTTTGTGTTCGAACGACCTCGAACAGGTTGAGGCCGAGCCGGGAGTTGCCGGTTTGGAGTTCCTCGCGACACTGTATGAGTTCGCCTCGTGGCTCCAGGCGACGTTGATCGGGGCCCTGAACGCTCGCTCCTAGATGCCTGTGAGATCCCTTGCACGGGTGGGCCGAAGCACTCTCGGTCAGCGCGCAGATCGATAGATTGAAAGCGTGAACGATTCACCCATCGGGATTTTTGATAGCGGGATCGGCGGGCTCACTGTCGCACGCGCGATCATCGATCAGTTGCCGAATGAAGAGCTTTTCTACATCGGCGACACGGCCCACACGCCCTATGGCGACAAACCGCTCGCGAAGGTGCGGGAATACGCTCTCGGGGTCATGGACGAACTCGTCGAGCACGACGTCAAGATGCTCGTGATCGCATGCAATACGGCAACCGCGGCGGTTCTCGCCGACGCGCGCGAGCGCTACAGCGTTCCCGTTCTCGAAGTCATCAAACCGGCCGTGCGCCGCGCCGTGTCCGTGACCCACAACAAGCGGATCGGCGTGATCGGTACGCGCGCGACCGTGAAGTCGGGGGCCTACCAGGATGCCTTTTCAGCGGCGCTTGACGTCCATGTGGAGGCCGCAGCCTGCCCCCGCTTCGTCGAGTTCCTCGAGAGCGGGACCGATTCGGGCGAGGAGGTCCTCGCTGCCGCGGAGGAGTACCTCGCGCCCCTCAAAGCAGCGGGCGTGGACACGCTCGTGCTTGGCTGCACGCACTATCCGCTGCTCGCCGGCGTCATCAGCTACGTGATGGGGCCGGACGTCACGCTCGTGTCGTCCTCGGAAGAAACCGCAATCGACGTGTACCGCACACTTCAGGGTGAAAACCTCATGCGCACGGCGGCCACCGCGCCGAGCCACATCTTCGCTGAGACGGCGCCGCGCGTGGGCCGCACGAGCAACTTCGCGCGCCTCTCGCAGCGCTTCCTCGGCCCCGCGATTACCCACACGACCTCCATCCCCGCCCGTGAGGAGAATGCATGAGCATCGAATTGACAGTGGTGGGCTGCTCCGGCAGCTATGAGGGTCCGGGCGAGCCGGCCTCGTGCTACCTCGTGACCGTGCCCGGTAAACGCGGTAAGCCGTTTCGCATCCTCATCGATTGCGGCAATGGTGCCCTCTCTAACCTTCACAAGGTCATCGACCCGTCTCACATCGACATCATTCTCATCTCGCACCTGCATGCGGATCACTTCCTCGACCTCGCGGGACTCGAGGTCTACCTCGCCTATCACCCGCTCGTCAACTGTCCGACGGTCCGCGTTTTCGCGCCCGAAGGCATCGACGAACGTTTGAGCGCCGCGACCGGCAATCCCGACCCCATCCCGCCCGGCGCAATCCGCGCCCCCTACGAGTTCATTGCGCTATCGGAGGGGGACAGTATCGAAGCGGGGCGTGCGATCATCACGGCAGTGCCCGTGGAGCACCCCGTTCCCGCATTCGGCTTCCGTATCGCCGTGGGCGACACCGTACTCGCTTACACGGGCGATACCGACGTGTGTGAGGGCGCCTCGGCTCTCGCAAGTGGCGTTGACCTTCTCTTGTGCGAGGCCGGGTACGTTGAGGGGCGCGACGACCACTTCCAGGGCATCCACTTGACGGGCAAGCGTGCGGGAATTCTGGCGCGCGAAGCCGGGGTGAAGAAGCTTGTGCTGACCCACATCCCGCCGTGGACCGATCGCAAAGTCCCGCTCGAAGAGGCGAGGGCCGAGTTCGACGGTCCTCTCGAACTCGCCGAGTCACTTCGCACCTACACGCTTTAATTCCCAGCTCGCGACCAACGAGGAGAAAGCCATGACCGAGCAGATCACCCGAGTCGACGGACGCACCGTCGATCAGCTCCGCGACGTGAGGATCACGCGCGGTTGGCTTGACCACGCCGAAGGCAGCTGCCTGATCGAATTTGGACGCACGCGCGTGCTATGCGCGGCGAGCTTCACGGAGGGTGTGCCGCGCTGGAAGAAGGGCAGCGGCACGGGCTGGGTTACGGCGGAATACGCCATGCTTCCGCGCGCGACCGGGAGCCGCTCGGATCGCGAGAGCGTCAAGGGCAAGATCGGTGGGCGCACCCACGAAATCTCGCGACTCATCGGCCGCTCGCTTCGAAGCGTCGTCGATATGAAGGCGCTTGGCGAGAACACGATCCAGCTCGATTGCGATGTTCTGCAAGCCGACGGTGGAACGCGCACCGCAGCAATCACGGGCGCGTATGTCGCCCTCGTCGACGCGATCACGTGGGGCAAACGCCATGCCTCGATCCCGGTGCTCGCCGATGTCCTGCGCGACTCCGTGTCGGCGGTGAGCGTCGGCATCATCGACGGCATCCCGATGCTTGACCTCGAGTACCGCGAGGACGTCAAGGCTGAAACCGACATGAACGTCGTCATGACCGGTTCGGGCGAGTTCGTTGAGGTACAGGGAACAGCCGAGGGAGCACCCTTCAGCTACGACGAGCTGAACCAACTCCTTGGCCTTGCTTCCCAGGGCTGTGAACAGTTGATCCAGATGCAGCTCGCGGCCTTTGAGGAACGCCAGTGAGTACCGACGCGAAGATCGTTCTCGCGAGCCACAACGCCAAGAAGCTCAAGGAACTGCGCGAGGTACTCGCGGGGGCGATCGACGGCTTCGACCCGGCTCTTGTCGTCTCCAGTGCCGAATTGGGTCTCACCGACCCGGTTGAGGATGGCGTGAGCTTCGAGGAGAACGCTCTGATCAAGGCACGTTCGGCGGCGCGAGAGAGCGGCCTCATCGCGATCGCCGATGACTCGGGTCTTGCCGTTGATATTCTCGGCGGAAGCCCGGGGATCTTCAGTGCCCGCTGGTCGGGCCGCCACGGCGATGACGCCGCCAACAACGCCCTCCTTCTCGCTCAGCTCGCCGATATCGCGCCGGCCCACCGCGGGGCGCAGTTTGTGTGTGCGGCCGCGGCGGTCATTCCCCATTCCGACGGTGGCAGCGCTCGAGAGGTGGTCGAGCTCGGCACGATGAGAGGGGCCCTCCTTCGTGAGCCGCGCGGTGAGGGAGGTTTTGGCTACGATCCGCTTTTCGTCCCTGAGGGGTACGAGAAGACGTCGGCTGAACTCACTGCCGAGGAGAAAAACGCGATCAGCCACCGCGGCAAGGCGTTTCGCGCGTTGGCCGGGCGACTCGCGAACCTGATCTGATTCCCGCGGGGCGCTTGCGTGCCTGAGACGCTAGGCGTGTGCTGCTAGTTGATGCCCCCGGCTGCAAGGGCGCGGCGCACGAGAATCGCATGCGACTGCTCAAGCTCGTTCATGACCGCTGACTCAAGGATCGTCGCCGCATCGAACCACCCGAGATCCAGTGCATCTTCTTGCGGGGCGCAGTCGCCCTCGACGGGAACGATGTACGCGAGTGAAACCGCGTGCTGGCGCGGGTCCACGAACGGCGACTGGCCCGGGGTGGGGAAGTATTCCGCAACGGTAAAAGGCACCATCGACGTGGGGACCTTCGGAAGCGCCACGGTACCGAGATCCTTCTCGACGTGGCGAATGATGGCCTCGCGAAGGCTCTCGTGCACGAGGACGCGGCCAGAGACGAGGGAGCGAATGATGCGCCCGGAACCGTCGGCGCGAAGAAGCAGACCGATGTCCTTGATCGCCCCGTAGGGGTCGAGTCGAACGGGGACGACATCGATGTAGAGGATCGGGAGCTTACGACGGAGCTCACGGATCTCGTCGTCGTCAAACCAGTTGGATTCGGTTCCCACTGCGGTGCGCGTCATCGTGACTCCTCGGTGGTGTGGCTCGGTGCTTTTTCGGTTGTCGGGCGGTACTCCTCGAGTGCGGAGCGTTCGGCGAGCGGGAGGGTGGCCGGGTCAATGCCGCTTGGCGCGTCCCAGGCGGGATCGAAGCGGGGGAGCGCACCCTCCTCGTGTGCCCATTCGAATGGTTCGCGTAGCGAATAGCCCGCGATCATAGGGACTCGCCAGAGCGTGGGGGAGACCTCGAGGAGCGTGAGCGAGGTGTTAGGGAGCGAGGTGAAGTCGCGCTGTGCGACGGCACTGGCCAGGTATCGAATGAGAGTCCCGTGCGCGACCACGAGAATCCGTCCATCGGGGTGCTGCGCCGATACGTCGCGCACCGCTGCGCATGCGCGCTCGAGGACGGCATCGACGCTTTCCCGGCCGGGAAAATCACGCTCTGGATAGGCCGCGTAGGCCTCGGCGCTGGGTCTGCCTTCCGCCCAGCCAAAATCGACTTCGCGGAACCCCTCGTGGACGCCGATCAACGGAAGGCTGTGGTCGGTCGCGATCACTTCGGCGGTGAGGCGGGCACGAATGAGAGGTGAGCTCATGACGCCGTCCCAGGCGAACTCCGGGGTGGAATCGAGAGCGTGATGGGCCTGCTCAACCCCGGTCGCGTTGAGGGGAACATCGCTTGCCCCCTGGAAGATGTGCGCGAGGTTCCAGTCCGTCTGGCCGTGACGGACGAGGCCAATCAGGGTCATCGCTTCCTCCTCAACGCTGGCGCGCTGTCGAGATGAGAGGGAGTACGCACGGGGGGACTTGAACCCCCACGCCCGAGGGCACTGGAACCTAAATCCAGCGCGTCTACCAATTCCGCCACGTGCGCATACCCGCCTAGCCTACCCGGCCAAGGCGTCGCGGTGAAAGTCCAGCCGACGACCGGTAGACTCGAGCGGTACGACCACGCGACCATACATCCCGGGAGGAACTCGTGGGAAAGAAGAAGGAAAGCCTCGAGGAGATGAAGGGCGAGGCCCTGCGCCGCCAGGACAATCTCGCCGCTGACATCGACGAGCTGCTCGACCGCATCAACCCCGTCAACGCCATCCAGCGCTGGAAGAACGAAGCTTCGGATACCGCGAAGTCTTTTTTCGTCGCCGATAGCGGCGCCGTGAAGCCCGCACCGGTCGCGGGCCTCATCGGTGGTGCTCTCGGCCTCCTCGCGATCACCGCTGGCGCGATTGTCCTCGTGACGCGCACGCCGAAGGACGGCGACTACTTCGACCGGGACTACCGTCAGAAGTGAGTGACACACCCGCGCTTCCGCTCCGGATGCTTCACGACCGCCTCCTGGTCGAGCCGGATCCCGAGGGCGAGCGCCGCAGCAAGTCCGGGATTCTGATCCCGGCAACCGTAAGCGTGTCGACTCGCCTGTCATGGGCGAACGTCGTCGCCGCCGGTAGCAACGTGCGCCAGGTGCGCGTAGGCGATCGCGTGCTCTTTGATCCGGGTGACCGTGCCGAGGTCGAACTCGACGCGAAGGTATACGTGCTCCTTCGCGAACGCGACGTACACGCCGTGTACGAAGATGCGCACGAAGGCGACGTTACCGGCCTCTATCTCTGAACCTCTTGCTCCTCCGATTGGAAGGAATCATTCATGACCACCACAAAAACCGCCGTCATCACAGGGTCGTCGCGAGGCGTGGGTGCTGACACCGCGAAGATTCTCGCCGCGGAAGGTTACAACGTCGTCGTCAACTATCGTCAAAAGGCGCCGCGGGCGAACAAGGTCGTGAAAGAAATCGAAGAGGCCGGCGGTCGCGCCGTAGCCGTGGGCGCCGACCTCACGAACGAAGAGGATCTCGACCGCCTCATGCAAACGGCGATCGACGAGTTTGGTTCGCTCGATCTGCTCGTTCTCAACGCCTCGGGCGGTATGGAGAAGGATCTCGGCGACAACTACGCGCTTCGCCTCAACCGCGACGCACAATCGAACGCACTCACCGCTGCGCTCTCGCGCATGAATCCCGGCGGTCGCGTCATCTTCGTGACGAGCCACCAGGCGCACTTCATCAACGAGGTTGACACCATGGACGCGTACGATGCGGTCGCGAAGTCGAAGCGCGCGGGCGAGGATGAGCTGACGTCGCGCATCCCCGAGATGAGCGAAAAAGGCGTGAGCTTCGTTGTCGTTTCGGGCGACATGATCGAGGGAACGGTCACGGCAACCCTCCTCAACCGCATGGAGCCGGGTGCGCTCGAGGCACGTCGCGAGGCAGCCGGGAAGTTGTACTCGGTGCGCGAGTTTGCAGAAGAGATCGCGAAGCTCGCGACGGCCGACCTGCCCACGGGGCACATTGAGCTCGTGGGCGGCGCACAGGACTTCCTCGCGCAGGTGCAGTCGAACTAAGGATGTGAGGGGCGAGAGCCCTGGGGTAGAAGGAAGTTATGGAACTCATTGTTCTGGCCCTCATCGGACTCACCGTCCTCGTTGCTTCGGCGCTCTTTTCTCGGCGAACGGGGATCGCGGCGCCATTGCTTTTGCTCGTGCTCGGCATTGCCGCGAGCTTCATCCCGTGGGTTCCGGACGTCGAGCTCTCGAATGAGGTCGTTCTTTTGGGGATCCTCCCGCCGATCCTCTTCGCCTCGGGGCGCAACGTCCCCGTGATTGAGCTTCGGCGCAATTTGAAGCCGATCGCGTGGCTCAGCATCATCATGGTGATTGTGCCCGCGGTCGTCGTGGGCCTCATCGTGAACGCGCTCTTCAGCGAGATCTCGCTCCCGCTCGCGATCGCTCTGGGCGCCGCGGTCTCTCCTATCGACGCGGTTGCGGCGACGAGCATAGGCCGAAGGCTCGGCTTGCCCGATCGCATCATGACCCTGCTCGAGGGCGAGAGTCTCTTTAACGACGCCGCGGCACTCGTGACGATGCGCATGGCCGTCGCGGCGCTCGCCGCGGGGTTCTCTTTCGTCGAGGCGAGCCTCGGCTTCCTGTGGGCCGTTGTCGGTGGCCTCGCGATCGGGCACGTGGTTGGCAGGATCATCAACTGGGCGCGTGGCCGCCTTGGCGATCCCATCCTCGTGACGGTCGCGACGATCGCAAGCCCGTGGGCGTCGTACATCCCCGCGGAGCAAGTGCACGCCTCGGGCGTGATTGCGGTCGTCGTCAGTTCGGTTGTCATGACGCACCTTGCGCCGCGTTCGCTCAATGCCGAGGAACGGACCATGGTGAGGTCGACGTGGGCGACCGTGAGCTACGTGCTCGAACACGCGGTGTTCCTCCTCATGGGCATGCAAATCACGCTGCTCGTGAGCGATTCCAGCTCGAGTGGCGGCATGGGGCGCGTGTGGCTCATGGCCCTCGTGGTCCTCGTTGTGCTTATTGTTCTGCGTGCCATTGGCGTGGCGGTCGTGGTGTGGATGTCGAACCATCGCGAGGCCCGCGCGCGAACCCTCGGCCGTTACCTCAAGGATGGGCTTCCTGAAAAGGGCGAGGAGCGTGCTCGTGCGCGCTTCGGAGAGAACTGGGAGCTCGAGAGTTCTCGTTGGCTCAACCGCACGCGCGCCGATATTGATTACGCGCTCACTGAACAGATCTCCCCGAAGGGCGGGGTTGTGCTCGCGTGGGCCGGTATGAGGGGCGTCGTGACTCTCGCTGCGATTCAAACGCTTCCGTACGTTGCCGGTGGTCAGCTCGTTGAGCATCGCGGCACCGTGATCCTCGTGGCCTTTCTCGTGGCCGTAGCCTCGCTCTTACTCTTCGGCGGCACGCTCCCGTTCGTGATCCGTTCCACTGGCCTCGCGGCACCCGGCATTGATGAGCGGCGGCACGAGGAAAAGATGCTCGTGAGGAGCATGCTGGAGACGGTCAACCGTGAGCTCGGCCCCCTCGCCGAGCAGACGATCGACGGCCAGCCGGTTCCGCCGCACGTCATCACGAAGCTTGAAAGGCGCATGGCGGCGCTCAGCAACCGCACGAACACGGAAGCTCTGCGGCTCGAGAGGGATACGCGCGATGTCTACTGGGCGCTCTTCACGCGCTATCTGGAAGCACTTCGGCTTGCCCTCGAAGAGGAACGGTCGGTGGGCGCCTACTCTCATCACGCGTTTCACGCGGTAGAGGACATGCTCGATAGGTTCGAGGTCAACGCGCGTTCGCGCGTATGAGAGGGGCGCCCGACGCTTGCCTTCCTTCTAGAGCCATCCTCGTTCGTTGGCGCGCTTTGCGGCGGCAGCCCTCGTCGCGGCGCCGGTTTTGTGGATAGCTGAGGACAGGTAATTTCGCACCGTTCCCTCGCTCAGGTGAACCTTTTTCGCGATGGTCGAGATCTTGTCGCCGTCGCGGGCGATGCGCAGGATTTCTTGCTCGCGTTCGGTGAGGGGGTTTGCTCCGTCGAAAAGCGACTCGGTCGCGAGCGCGGGATCGACGACGCGCTGGCCCGCGTGGATTTTCTTCACGGCGTCGGCGAGTTTTTCAGCGGGAGTTTCCTTCACCACGAAACCGCTTGCACCGGCATCGAGGGCGCGGCGAAGGTAGCCGGGCCGGCCAAAGGTCGTCACGATGAGGCAACGCACATCGAGCCCCCCGCGCACGATCGCTGCGGTTGTCTCAATGCCGTCGAGGCCGGGCATTTCGATGTCCACGAGCGCAACGTCGATGTCGGTTGTGCGCGCAATCGCGAGTGCCTCTTCGCCGTTCGAGGCCTCGGCAACGACGTCGATGTCGTCCTCGAGACTCAGGAGCGCCGCGAGGGCGCCGCGCACCATCGCCTGGTCGTCCGCTATAAGAACCCTGATCACATTCGCACCTGCACTGTCGTCCCGTCTTCGCCGCCCGTGAGTGTGAGCGTTCCGCCCGCGCCTTCGACTCTTTCGCGTAGGCCGCGCAGGCCGTTTCCGCTCGTGCCCGAGAACCCTACGCCATTGTCGGTGATGTCGATGCTGTGAGGGCGAATCGTGATGACCGCTTTTGTGGCGTGCGAGTGGCGCACGATGTTCGTCATTGCCTCGCGCAGGTCCCACGCAAAGAGGGTCCTGTACTGCGGGTCGACGTCGGTGGCGTCGCCGCGTACCGCGAGCTCGATCCCGGCTTCGCGCGCAACGGTTCGCGCCTGCTCGAGCTCGGCGCCAAGCTGACGCACGCGAAGGCCGAGAACCGTGGAGCGCACGTCGGCAATGCCCTCGCGTGAGAGTTGGGTGATGAGGGCGATCTCGCGCTTGGCCGCAGCCGAATCCTTCTCCACGAGGCGCTCGGCGAGCTCGGATTTGAGCGCGATCGCGGTGAGGGTGTGCCCGAGTACGTCGTGAATGTCGCGCGCAACCCTTTCGCGCTCGTCCAAAACAGCCTCCTGTGAGGCGACTCGCGAGTCGTCGAGGGCAGCCTTGGTGAAGAACACCGATCCCGCGCAACCGAGGAACACGCCCGAAGCGATGATGCCGAACGGCAATAGCCAGAACTCTCGGGCGTATACGGGATAGGCGAGAATCGCGATCACGACGCACGCGCCTGCGATGTAACCGGGGCGCGGGGGGGAGGAGGAAGACAGACACAGGCACGACGAAGACCGCGAGTGAGAAGGCATCCGTGCCGATCAGGAACATTTGCGCGACGCACATCGCGATGAGTAGCGCGATGAACGCGACGCTTTGCCACGTGAGCGATTCGGTGATCCTATCGGGATCGCGAAAGTGCCGAATCATTGATGCCGCGTAAAGCGCGGCAAACGCGAGCGTCAGGAGGATCGAGAGTGCGCCGGCAAGCGTCGGAAGCCCTCCCTGAAAGGCCGTCACCAGCGGAAAGGCGAGGAAAAGGAGCCACACGAGCGACATCGCATACGCGATTGCGCGCCTATGCTCCACGGTGGCTCCCTGGTCCCTGTTCTCGAGCATTACTGCCTTTCGCGAGTCTTCCGGGCAAGCATGAGGGCGAGGACCACGATGATCACGAGCCACACCGCTACGTTGACGAGGCCGTACCACAGCGGGTCCTCGTAAAAGCCCGGGCCGGTGGAATACATCTTCCCATGGGTGACGGGGTATCGCGCGAGCATTGCATACCCGTAAAGCGGCGTAAACCGGCCGATTTGGAGAAGCGTGCCGCTGAGGGGAACGAAGAGATTCCCGAGGAAGCCGAACAGCACGAGTAGGCCGGTGGAGGCGTTTGCAGCGCCCTCGCTTCGCATGGCGAAGGCAAAAATAAGGCCGTAGAAGCCAAACATCATTGAACCCACGAAGAGAATGAGGAACGAGATAATCCAATCCTCGAGCGGGGCCTCCGCTTTGGTGAGGGCGCCGATCACATACACGATCACGAGCGGGAGGAGAGCGATGATGCTTCCAACTCCCACCTTGACCGCGGCGTAGCGCATGTCGCTCAGCGGCGTGAGCCCGAGCTGCCTGCCCCAACCGCGGATTTTTTCAACGCCAGCCTGCGTGGCGATGCCGGTTGTCGCGCTTGCGGCTCCGTACGCGGCGAGGGCGATCATGATTGTCATCGCGATATTGCCATCGCCGATCTCGATATCGGCAAATTCATTCGTGGTGCCGATAGCGATGTAAATGATGACCGGCAGACCGACGATGAAGAAAAGATTGACGAGATCCCTGAATTGGCGCTTGAGTTCGATCGCAAACATTAGCTGACCTTCCGATCTTGTGTGAGGCGAACAAAGGAGTCTTCGAGGGAGGGGCGTGAAATCTCGAGTGCGCTCACGCCATCCATGGCGAGGAGGAACCGGGCCACGCTGTCGCTTTCGCTGCTGACGGTCGCCACACTCGAACCATTGATCTCAACGCGCTGGCTCGGAAAACGCTCGCGAAGGGCGGCCATGACAGTTTCGGGATGGTTCGCGCACACGCGCACCTCGCGCGCGCCGGTGAGATCGCGAATCTGATCCGTGGGGCCGTCGGCCACGATCGAGCCCTCGGAGATGAAAACGACGCGCCGGGCAAACTGCTCGGCCTCCTCGAGGTAGTGGGTGGCAAAAATGACGGTGCGTCCGACGGTTGCTTCGGCTTGCATGCGATCCCAAAAGCTGCGGCGAGCGGTGACGTCCATCCCGGCCGTTGGCTCATCGAGGATGAGCACTTCGGGGTCAGGCAGGAGAGCAAGCGCGAATTTGAGGCGTTGCTGCTCGCCGCCTGAACACGCCTTGACTTTGCGATCCGCGAGGTCCGTGATGCCCGCGAGCTCAAGAGCACGCCGGCCCATCGTGGGCTTCGGAAAGGTCGAGGCGATGTAATCGACGGTTTCTCCCACCGTGATGTCGGCAATGAGTCCGCCCGTCTGCAAAAGCGCGGAGACTTTGCCGGCCTTGATCGCTTCGTGCGGCGTGGTGCCGCACACCCGGATATTTCCCGACGTGGGGTGCGAGAGGCCGAGCACCATGTCGAGCGTCGTGGTTTTTCCCGCGCCGTTCGGCCCGAGAAACGCAAGAATCTCGCCGCGCTCGACCGTGAGGTCGATGTCGTTGACGGCAAGCACCGAGGGGAATTGTTTACGGATCCCCGTGATCTCCACTGCTACTTCGTTCATGCCTCAAGTCTTTTTCAGGCACGAATTTCTCGCTATCGGAACCTGTCACGACATTGACGTGACAGGTGTCATGAATCGTCGTGCGTCGGCGGTTTAGATCCGCGACCAGCCGAGACTCGACGGCCCGATCGTGGGTCGCCAGCCCGTTTCGCGCATGAATCGAATCGAGGAGACCCGCAGCGAGCGGCGTTGCACGTCCATTTTTGCGGGGAGTACGGCCTGGGTTGCTGCGGGAAAGAACTTCGCATCCATGCCCGCGCGCGCTTCACGACCGAGGTCCTTCGCCCATCGTGCACGGGTAATGGGCTCGCCGCCCACGTTGTAGAAGCCGGATCGGGCATCGAGGGCCGCGAGGAAGGCTCGGCCCGCGTCGATGTGGTGCACGAGAGTGATGTAGTCGCTCGGCTTGCCGAGGAGAACCGCTTCGCCCTCGCGAGTCTTGCGAAGAGCGTAGGTGGTGCCCGGGTCGCGGCCGTACAGCTGCCCGAGGCGGAGGATGACGGCGCTGCGTCCATTTTCCGCGAAGTCGACCGCCGCGCGCATTTCGCGCACGCGGGGTTTGAAGGCCTGGTTTTTCACGGCGAGAGGGTGATCCTCGCTGATCCATTTGCTCCCGTTATCGGGGTACATGAACATCGAGGATTCTTGGATGAGTTTGCGAACGCCCGCGCGTGCGGCTGCTTTCGCGATTGCTGCGGAAGCCTCGAGGTGGAGACGGTCGTCCTCGCGCCAGGCGAAGGGGCGAAGTGCGCCCATTCCCGTGGGGATCTTCGCGAGGGTGTTGATCACGACGTCGTGGCCGCGAAAGGCGCGCTCGAGGTCGCTTGCGGAGAAGACATCGGCGATGACGCCGTGAGCGCCGCGCCCCTCGACAATGGGAAGGCCGCGCTCGCGACGCGTGACACCCGTGACTTCGTGCCCGGCCGCGACGAGGGCCTCGACAGCCTGCTGCCCAAGGACTCCCGTGGCACCCGTGACTGCGATCCTCACCGCTCAGCTCCTTATGGTTCGGCTACGACTCACCGTCACAGTCTAAGTGGCGGCACTGAATGTGTGCTTCGGCATAAAAAGCCAGGCTCGATTGGCGCAAGCGGCACAGTGCGGCGTAAAGTAATTCTTCGTTAGGCGCCATTAGCTCAGTTGGTTAGAGCAACTGACTCTTAATCAGTGGGTCCGGGGTTCGAGTCCCTGATGGCGCACGACACGGAAGTCCCCGCTCGGAAGAGCGGGGGCTTCTTCATTGTTAACGGCAGCCATCCCATCGAAAATGATAGAGATCGGCACACCGAAGTATTCCGCCACCGGTGCCACCTCAGCCGCCTTCCAAGGTGAGTCGCCGCGCAACTTCATAAACACAGAGTTCTGCCCGATGCCAAGCACATCTGCTAGGTCGGCGTTCCTCATGCCGTGGAGTGCTACCAGTGCGCGAGTGGCCGCAGAAATTCGTTCGTCTACCGTTTGCTTTATGATTCCTACCTGATTCAGTGTCAACATACCCTCAGGGTGGGCGCTAACTGCATCGTTACCAATTTGTATTTAAGATGGTGCGAGATTACTAAAAATAGTAGTCCGTTGTCCTTATGACTACTAGTGCTCGAATTGCAGACATCCTGCTCACACAAAAGGGCTACCCCGGACTTTATGACTGGGCAATGGACCAAAGGCGTTCCGTTCGGCCTGCGACCTGGGACGAAGTCGCATTGTCCTTACGAGCCGCGACTGACGAAAAAATTAACGTTCGCGGCCAAATGCTTCGCCGATGGGGTGAAGCTGCCGAGCAAGCGCGTGAGTCCGACGAGGGCTCGGCGCAGTAGGCGGTAGCGCGATGACTGACCAAGCGAGGTTTCGGGGAATCTTGGGCGGGCTAGCCGAAGACGGCTGGCACGGCGAAGCAGGTCCTGAGTTCGTGGAGCTCATCGGTGAAGTGCTTTCAGCTAAGTCTTCGACGCTCGAATGCAGTGGGGACTGCGTGAGCGAAGCGGTCTTGGTTGTGGCTGGCTGCGGTGGCGGTGATTTAGGGGTTTTCGCGGCGCGGTTGCTGGCGATGGATAACCCTCTCGGTTACGTGATTACGAGTGTCGCGACGAATCTTGATCGGGCTGCGGTTGAGGACGTGATGGGGGTTGGGTCTCGTCAGGTGGGGCCTGGAGTTGAGGCGGTGACACGGTTTTCGGAGCTGTCGCGTGCTGATGACGGCGACGGTTTTGACCATGTGCTGATGCAGGATGCGTGGGCTCGTGGTGTCGCGGGTGGCTCGGTTGCCACGTTTCAGTGGTGCTCATGGGCATCTGGGGGCGTGGGGATGCGGCGCGGAGTTCTTCGGCTTCGGCTTTCGTGGTGCCGGACTTGTTGCCGGCCTCGGCCTCGGCCTGGCGGACCCAGTTCGTCAGGCAGGAGAAGCTGGTGCCGAAGTCCTCGGCGATGTCCTTCAGGTGGGTGCCGTGCTCACGGTTCAGGGCGACACGGACGACGTCATCGCGGCCAGGTTAGTCGGGAAATAGCCTCGGCGGTATGCGCCTCCACAAAGGGCTATCGCCGCCCGACTACACACCTCGTTTGTTCACGAAATCCAAACCGATCTCCGAGAGCAACACGTTTGACCAACTCCCCATGCTTGGTCCTTAGAACTGGCCCGGAGTTCAGAGGAAGCTCACTTGAGATCTTGACCACACTAGAGTCGGCTGCTAGTTTGACTCAGGGGTGACCAACCGGTGCCTTCCGAAAAAGCCACAGGAGTACAGTAATGACGCAGGACTCACTGGACTATTAATGACGCAGGACTCACTGGACTATTCGGAAACCTACATCGCCTTTGATTCAGGGTGCGGGGAATGTAGCGCCATCTCTCACTCACTGGAGCAGGAAACCAACGGCAAACTCCTCGCACGACCTCTTTCCGACCCAGAGGTCGAACAGATCCGCATCAACCGCTTCGGCCCAAACCCGCCACACATCCCCGTGGCGATCACGTTCAATCGTACTACCCCAAAGGTATACTCAGGCCCGCGGCTTGTTGCTCTCATGGCCCGCCGCTTTGGCCCGACTACGTCCCTTCTGGCCCGAATTATCGGAGTTCACCGCAATAATGAACATCTAGCATTTACTACTCCTCATGCGGAGCGACGGTTCTTCAGTAGGCGCGCCGCGCTTCAAAGCGCAGCCGGGCTCGCGGCCGTCGCTACCATTGCAACCATCCATACACGGGTTGGCTCAGGGGTGGCGCATGCCCTCGAGCCGAAGCCGCTAAAGTCCAAGACTAGTGGTCTCGACCAGCCCAGCATCGACGAGCTGATGCAAGAGCTTTCGGAAGATAGCAACACAAGAGCTGCCCTCGCCGCACTTGACCTCGACCTGGCAACGAGTCTCCCGCGGAGCACAGCCATCGCTCAGAAGGGATTACGTGGTAAGGAGGCCACCGAGGCCGGGCAGCGTCCCGATGCGCCCGAAGCAATGCAATCGGAGTTCGCCCGGACAAGCTTCAGCGACGGCTCCCACCGGTCCGTCGCAGCCCTCCAGCTTCCCGACTCTCGGTTCCTCGTTTATACAAAAGAGACCGCCGAAGACGGCTCCACCGGAGTCGGCGTCGAAATATATAGGTATGACCAGGAAAAAGACGCTCTCTCCCTTTCAGCCGCAAGTGTCAATGGTCGCGCGGAAAAGCCAATCCCAGCTGCCCAATTAGCTGCCACGTACGATGCTCACACAGCGAGAGCATCAAAGAAAGATCCCTGTGGCGGTTGCGCGAAGACGAACTATCAGGTGAGTGGATCCTGCCAGTCAAAGAACGTCATGCAGTGTCTGGAGCGAGCAGCAGGATGCGCTACATGCGCGGCACCATGCGCCTCATCTCCCACCGGCGCCGGTATCGCCCTCTGCCTAGCGTGCGCCTTCGCTTCATGCGGTCCCGCGTTGCGAGCATGCTGTTCAAAGTTTGGCGCCCCCAATGTCTGCGTTCCGTGCATGCGCCTTCCCTAACACGACGGCCCGAGAGATAGGAACCGCCATGATGAAAGACCGGTTAATCGGTGCGCTATTCGGCATATGCTTAGGCGTATCGAGTTCCATCGCAGTAAGTGATGCCTTCACTCAACAGACGCATGCTATTTGGTCCAGCATTGGGGCACTCGCAGTCCTTGTCGCGACCGGGGGCTTCGTGTTCAAGGCACGCAGTGCACACTCACAGCCGTCGCCGCCACGAGAGGCAGAACGCGGACCGAACCGCAGCACGCGCACTGCGGCAGAGCCCAACCGGGTCGACTCCTAGGGCCTCGGGCGGCTGAAAACGCCCCCGCGGCGGGTGCGCTGCCGATGCGATCACATTCGGCAGCGCACCCATCAACAGGCAGATGTAGCCGACGCACGAGCACCTCCCAACAACGTATGCACCAGGCTCTTCCTCGGCGCAGGAGTCTAAGCGCGATTTGAAAAGCAATCAGGAGGGACTGCTGCGCGGAAAGGTGACATCTGATCTGGCTTGCCCGCAGGGCGGCCTGGAACGATGTGCCCTATGCCCGCTCCCTACCCTCGAGAGTTCCGCGATGACGTCGTACGGGTGGCCCGGTCCCGTGAGGACGGCGTCACGCTCGCGCAGATCGCGAAGGACTTCGGAATCCACGAGATGGCGCTCCATAAATGGATCCGCCAGGCCGATATCGATGACGGCAACCGCC